>JAEEGL016763889.1_pt1 | contig 29801 bp, 18 predicted proteins | sample 9134231 | NCBI WGS metagenome assembly JAEEGL01 (sample SAMN16246548, study PRJNA631951) | gut metagenome | biome: gut microbiome; feature: rumen; material: fiber-attached | host: Bos | place: Iran: Karaj | collected 2018-10
ACCTCTGGGGTGCGATCCTCTGCGCGGACGGCGAGTGGTATGTGGAAGAGCCGAGAGAGATCCCCGTGATGGACCGCATCGGCGGCGGCGACGGCTTTTCCGGCGGCCTGCTGTACGGCGTGCTGCAGGGCTGGGAAGCGGAAAAATGGCTGCAGTTCGGCTGGGCCAGCGGAGTGCTTGCGGCCTCCAGTCTGAACGACTATGCCGAGCCTGCGGATGAGAAGCAGGTCTGGGACGTCTATCAAGGGAACGCCCGCGTACAGAGGTGAGTGAAATGAAGAAAGCGGATATCGGCCTGATCGGCCTCGCCGTCATGGGCGAAAACCTGGCGATGAACATGGAGTCCAAAGGCTTCACCGTCGCCGTATACAACCGCAGCACGGAGAAGGTGGATGCATTCCTCGCCGGCCGTGCGGCGGGCAGGAATTTCATCGGCTGTCACAGCCCGGAAGAACTGGTTCAGGCGCTCTCAAAGCCCCGGAAGATCTTCATGATGGTCAAGGCCGGCGCCGCGGTGGATGCGCTCATTGAGCAGCTCCTTCCGCTGCTGGAAGAGGGCGACATTCTCATCGACGGCGGCAACAGCCACTATCCGGATACCATGCGCCGCACGGCAACTCTGGAAAGCAAAGGCCTGCTTTATGTCGGCTGCGGCGTATCCGGCGGCGAGGAAGGCGCTCTCAAAGGCCCCTCGATGATGCCGGGCGGTTCTCCGGCCGCATGGGAACATGTAAAACCCATCTTCCAGGCCATCTGCGCCAAAGTGGAAGACGGTTCCCCCTGCTGCGACTGGGTCGGGGAGAACGGCGCCGGGCACTTTGTCAAGATGGTGCACAACGGCATCGAGTACGGCGACATGCAGCTCATCTGCGAGGCCTACCAGCTGATGCGCGACGGCCTCGGGATGACGAGTGACGAAATGGGCGAAGTCTTTGCCGACTGGAACAGGACCGAACTCGACAGTTATCTCATCGGGATCACGGCGGACATTCTGCGTCACCGTGAAAACGGCGAAATCACCGTGGAGAAGATCCTTGACCGGGCCGGACAGAAGGGCACCGGCAAGTGGACCTCCATCACAGCGCTGGACGAAGGCATCCCGCTGACTCTGATTTCGGAAGCGGTGTTTGCCCGCTGCCTCTCGGCGCAGAAGGACGAGCGCGTGCAGGCTGCCGCTCTGTACGCCCGGCAGATTCCCGCTTTTTCAGGCGACCGCGCAGCCGTCCTTGAGAGCCTGCGCAGGGCGCTCTACGCCAGCAAGATCGTCTCCTACGCCCAGGGCTATGCGCTGATGCGCACAGCGGCGAAAACCAACGGCTGGAACCTGAACTACGGCGGCATCGCGCTGATGTGGCGCGGCGGCTGCATCATCCGCAGCGTCTTCCTGGGCAAGATCAAGGAGGCCTTCGACAAGGATCCGAACCTGGCGAACCTGCTGCTGGACAGCTACTTCCAGCAGAAGATGGCCGAATCCCAGCAGAGCTGGCGCAATGTCGTGGCGGCGGCCGTGGTCAGCGGCATCCCGGCCCCTTGCCTCTCGGCGGCGCTGGAGTATTACGACGGTTATCGCTGCGGCCGCCTGCCGGCGAATTTGCTGCAGGCCCAGCGCGACTATTTCGGCGCGCACACCTACGAGCGCACGGACAAACCGCGGGGCGAGTTCTTCCACACGAACTGGACGGGCCACGGCGGCGACACGGTTGCGGGCACGTATATCGCCTGAAGTATTGTTTTTTAGGGAAATATCTCGTATCTTGCACCACAGTACACCACACACGGAAACTGCAAGATACGAGATATGAACAAGAACACGGAATTTGGCGCGGCGGAGGCCTATCAGGCACCCGCATGCGCCGTGTCGTCCTTTGAGGAAGGACAGGCGCTTTGCCAGACCAGCCTGGGGGCCGGCGAGATCCAGCCGGGCACGGGCGAGAATTGGGGAACCTTTTAATCTGACGCAGCCATGAGAAAAGTCCTTCCCTTCCTTTTCGTCCTGGCGGCCCTGACCGCCCTGGTTTCCTGCGTCCGGACGCAGCCGGAGGAGATTGTCGGCGGCGAGGCCACGGTGCAGTTTACCGTCGGCGTCCCCGAGACCCGTACGGCTTTCACCACCCCCGAGGGCGGCAGTTATCCGGTCCTGTGGACGGCGAACGACACAGAGGTCAAGATCTCGCTTAAAATGCTTGCCGTTGAGAGCGCGACAGTGACTCCGGCACCGGACGGCAAGTCCGCCACATTCTCCGCCTCTTTCGAGTCAGGTTATCAAGCTCCATATTCCTTCTACCTGTTCAGCCCTGCATCAGCCTATGACAGGGCTCTCGGCGTCAGCTGGCGTTTCGTAGTAAAAGAAGAACAGACCCCGACAGCCCAATCTGTCGATGAAAAGGCACAGATCCTGGTTGCAGAAGCCAAGGGATTCACGGAAATGCCCCGGACAGTCAACTTCTCGTTGAAGCACTGGACGGCTTACGGCATCCTTTCCTTCGAGCATCTGGAACTGGGTTCCGCCCACGTCACGGGTGTCGAGCTGACGGCTGAAAAACCGCTTGCGGGAGGATGGTCGTATAATGTTGACGAAGGTAGTTCCGAAACCCTGAATGGTGTCAACACCCTTAAGATCAACACCACATCCACGGCAGGCATCTGGTTCGCCTGCGCCCCGGCGGACCTTTCCAATACCACCTTGAAGGTCAAGGTTCTCACGGATGAAGGATTTTTCGTCAAGGAGGTTGCGCTGCCCGCCGACCGGAACCTCACATCCGGCAAAGTGGCCCGCATCACGGTCGACATGGCTGGCATCACGCCCCAGGTCCCCGGTGTCATGGTCCGGCGCGTGTGGGGCAAGTACTCGACAGCAGAGGCTTCCTGGAACGAGTATTTTGGCGGCACGCCTAATACGGACCGCAACCTGGCACTCGACGATGACTTCATTTATCTGTCCGAAACGACATCGGCAGCCAAGCTCTGGCGGATCGGCCTGGACGGAGCGAGCATAACGGAGGCCAATGTGGAGGGCGTCAGTGGCGGAACCTTCGCCCTTTCCTGTGTGCGTATGATGCCGAATAATTCTCTGCAAGCCAACGGCGGCGCGGATTTTCTGATGGGAGTCAGCCTGACGGTCGATGACAGTTCGCAACCCGTCTATGTCTATTCATACGACCAGGGGACGGACAAAGCACCCAAGCGGACGTCAGCCAGTACCTGGTGCGGACGTCGGCTGGGTGACAAGTTTACCGTTTTCGGCAGTTTGCAGGATGGGGGTTTGTTCTTCAAGGATTATGAGAACATCCAGTCCCAGGGCGCGTTCATGGTGTTGAAAACGGCGTGGAGCGTGGCTCCCGTGGACGGCTATTTCAATCCCCGGCGCACCAATATGATTCCTGAGACCGGAGTAGGCGCCTACTATCCTTATCCGAATGACGTCCAGCACGGTATCTATACTTCCACGTCAGCCGGCTGGTATGTCTCCTTCGGAGAAAGCCCCCTGGTCGCCAACCCCAATGAATCGATGACGAAGCGGGATGCCGGCGGCTATTATAAGGACGCGCATGGCATCAACTTCTTCGAGTTCAACGGGAAGCGCTATATCGCGTATGCCAAGAACGCCGGAGGCGGGGATGGCCGTTTCTATATTTTGGAAGGAGAGACGACCGACTCTTGGGAAAGCCTTCTGGATGGGAAGCGCAAAGTCATCTACCAGGCGGCGATCCAGCATGATACGGAGTTCCATGATTCAGTTTACCACGCTGAACTGGAGGTCCCGAGTCCCAGATACTCGGGCAACAGCGGCCTGGATGTCGCCATGCGGGAGTGCAACGGCGTGGTGTATTTCGCCGTGGTCAAGCAGAACGTCGGCCTTTCCCTCTTCAAGATGTCCATAGAATAAACTCAAATATCAACCATAAAATCCTAACATTATGAAAATCAAAAGATTGTTTCTTCTGGGCCTGATTGCGGTTTTCGCGGCTTCCTGCGTGAAAGAGCAGGCGGAGCCCCAGGCCGTCATCCCCGAGGGTGACGTGATCGAAGCCGGCATCGGCGCTCCTTCGACGAAGACTTATGTCGACAAGGTGGATGTCAAGTGGGCTGCGGGTGACCGCATCACGGCCTATCTCGGCACCAAGAGCAAGAGCGTGTACCAGCTGTCTGAAGGCGCCGGCACGACCTACGGCTACTTCACCAAGGTCAACGGCTCGCTGGTCGGAGCTTCCCTCGACGGCAACTACGCGATCTATTCCTTCAATGAGGACGCGGTCATCGAGGACGGCAAGATCCAGGTCGACCTCCCCGGTGTCCAGACCTTCGTGCCGAACTCTTTCGGTCCGGGCGCCAACACGATGGTCGCCTTCTCCGAGACCAAGACCTTCTATTTCCAGAACGTGGGCGGCTACTTTGTGATCCCCATGACGGGTAACGTGGCTGTCAAGTCCATCACCATCCAGGGTGGTTCCGAGGAGGCGCTTGCGGGCCGCGCCATCGTTTCCCTCGGTGAGGAAGGCCCGGTCGTCGAGTCGATCCGCCGTTCCCTGCAGGAGGTCAAACTGGTCTGCGAAGAGCCGGTCCAGCTGGATCCCAAGGAGCCGGTCGAGTTCTGGTTCGTAGTGCCTCCGACCGCCTTCAAGATGGGTTTGACCGCCGTGATCGAATACAACGACGGGGAGACCTTCCAAGCCAGCCCGGGCGCCAAGTCCTTCAACATCGAGCGCAACGAGATCTATCGCATGGACCCGCTTGACCTCACCAAGAAGGAGCTCACCATCAAGCGTCTCTGGGGCAAGGATCCGTCCACCGGCTGGCCGACCGACTACCTGAAGGCCAACCAGGACCGCTGCGTCGCGACGGATGGCGAATGGATCTTCGTCGCCCAGGCGGCGGCAGACGCGGGTAAGGTCGTGGCCATCAACGTCGCGGATCCGACCGTGACGAGGGAGGTCAACATGACCGGCGTCGAAGGCGGATACTTCAAGACCTCCTGCGTGCGCACCATCTGGGATCCCCAGAGTGAGAAATATATCCTGCTCCTGAGCAACATGGTCATGGACAGCGGTTCCAAGCTCTGCGTCTATGCCTACGAGGACGGCTTCGAGGCCGCTCCGACCAAGGTGGTCGAGAACACCATCTGGGGCAACCGCCGTTTCGGCGACTTCTTCACGACCGTCGGCGACTGGAGCAAGGGCTATCTGTATTTCCGCAACAACAACGCCACGGATCCTTCCGTGACGGCCCGTTTCACCATCGAGGGCGGCAAGGTCACCAACGGCTCCGGCATGGACCGCTTCGATTATGGCTACGGCGGCTCCAAGGGCATGGGATCCTTCTATCTCTACTCCATGGACGCGAAGCAGGGACTCCTGGTCACGGATGCCATCGGCATGTTCTTCCCGCTCAACAGCCAGACCGGCCTCGAGTGGACGAACGGGGACGACTATTCCGTCTGGTCCAAGAAATTCGGCATCACTCCCTTCGAGTTCGAGGGCCAGAAATACATCGCCTACCACAACATGTACAATGCCGCCCGCGGCTGGCTGCGCATCATCAAGGATGCCATCGGGACCGCTGACGGCTTCATGGCGAGCCTGATCGCGAACGAGATCGTCTTCGAGGGTGCCGTACAGGTCCAGAAGGATGAGCCTTCCACGGAAGTGGTTTCGGACCCGACCTTCTCCGGCAACACGATGGGCAACTGCTCCGTCGCATACGTCGAGGACGGTGTCATCCTCGTTTCCCATCAGCAGAACACCGGTATCGCGGTCTTCAAGATGTCGATGGAATGAGTCTCGGCATCCAGGTAGATCCATCCAGCAAGACGCCGCTGTATAAACAGCTGCTCACCCAGTTCGAGGACGCCATCCACGGTGGCGTCCTCGCTGCCGGGGAGCAATTGTCGTCGATGAACGAGCTCTCCGCCCGGACGGGCATCTCCAAGGAGACCGTCAAAAAGGTCTATGGGATCCTGTGCGAGAAGGGCCTGATCGTCCCGAAGCAGGGCAAAGGCTTCTATGTCGCGGACGAGAACTCCGACGCCCATCTGTCGGTGCTGGTGCTGTTCGACAAGATCAGCGTCTACAAGCAGACCCTGTTCAACTCCCTGGCGGAGACCCTCGGCGACAAGGCGGAGCTGACCATCCTGACCCACAACCAGAGCCTGGAACTGCTGGAATACTACCTGGACAATTATCTGGACCGTTACGACTATTATGTCGTGACGCCCCATTTCCCCCTGGACGAGGCCTCGCAGGCCCGGGCGCGGCGCCTGATGGCCCGCATTCCCAACCGCAAGCTCGTGATGCTGGACCGCCTGCTGCCGGGCTATGCCGGCAACTACGGGGCCGTGTACCAGGATTTCGAAAATGACATTTATTACGGGCTGACCCAGGGCTTGGACCGCTTCCAGCCGTCCAGCCGGCTGAAGGTCATCACGATGCCGACCAGCCTCTATGGGGCCTGTATCCGCAAGGGCATCGACCGCTTCTGCGCGGAGCACGGGATCCCGGTCGAATATCTGACAGACACGCCCCCGCACATCAGCAAGGGCGACACTTTTCTTATTCTGAATTCCCAGCTGGACTCCGGCCTGGCGGGCCTGGCACGGCAGATCAAGGCGCAGAACCTGGCCATCGGCAAGGATGTGCGCATCATTTCTTACAATGAGTTCGAGCTCTATGAAGTCGTGCTGGGCGGACTGACGACGGTCTCATCCGACTTTCGCCAGATGGGGCGCCTGGCCGGCGAAATGATCCTGGACAAGAAGCCCGCCAAGATCCACTGCGACTTCCTTCTCACGCGTCGCAGTACCTTTTAATCCTTTTCGAAAAGCAGTACCGCCAGGGCATCCTGGCGTAGGTACACGCGGCCGGAAGTGAAGGCCTGCGCCTCCCCGACGGTGCGTGTATCCGTAATGTGCCAGCCCGGGATGCGGACCACACCGCCCCGGGTGCCCGCCGCCGTGCCTACGACGACCGCGATCCTCTCTTCCCCGGCATAGCCCCGGACCACCAGGTCCTTTTCGTTGCACTCGATCCCGTCGGTATGGATGAAACGCCCCGTGAGCAACTCCGGGAAAGCGTGCCGCACGTCATTGACCTGGCGCAGGAAACGCTGATACACCGGCGTCTCGTCAATCAGCCCCCGGCAGCGGTAAACCTCGATGTCGTTGCGCAGGCCCTTCAGCAGCGTGTTGCCGACCCGCCGGGGGATGTCGCTGTCGTCCCGCACGCAGCGGTCGGACCAGATGACCTCGGGGAAAGCATAGCGGAACCATTCCGGGAAGCTCTCCGGCAAGGCGGTGAATTCCACGATGTGGACGAAGTCGCAGTACTGCGCCGTGCAGTCGCTGAGCCACTCCGTACCGAGGCCGAACTCCGGGTTGCGCGCCTTGACATAGTCGCGGATCTCCTTGAGCGATTCGGCCTTGTAGCGGCCCGTGAACAAGTCCTGGACGGGATATTCACCGCTCAGGTCCCAGTCGGGGAATTCCTCGGCGACGCCGAGTTGGTCGTAAAAGACCGCGTCGGCCCCGACGGCCATCGCCCGGTCGGCCATCCGCAGCAGGCGGTCGCGCCAGGCCCGCTGGCTCATGTCGGCGATGACGAAGGTCCTGGAGTCGTAGTAGCCCAGGGTCGTGCCTTCGCCCGTGAATTTGTAATGTTCGGTGAATTCCCGGCCGGTGTTGTCGTGGTTGGATACCCGGGAGGCCTCCCCGCTGCGATAATATTTGCTTTCCACGTCGATCAGGCGCCCGTTGTAGTACTGGATCAGGCGTCCGCCCTTGTCGCGGAAGGCCGCGATGGCCTGCGCCCAGCCCGCATCCCCGCCCTGGGAGGCGTCCGGGGAATAGTCGGGATAGCCGTTGTCCATCCCCTCGTCCCACCAGCCGAAGGCCAGCACGGCGTTGCAGCCGACGCTTTCCCCGGCCTCGAAGATGCGGCCCGGCAGGTCGCTGTAGTGCCGGAGGTATTCGCCGTACTGGTGCTTGAAGATGATGCGCTGCCAGCCGTTCATTTCCTTGACCCACTGCGGCGGGTCGCGGCGCTCCCACCAGCTGTCGGCCCAGGCGCGGTAGAGGTTCGCCGTTTCGGTCCAGGCGCCGTTGTAGGGCACTAGGACGGAACAGTCGTTGGTCCAGACGTCCCCGCAGCAGGCGTTGGGATAGCGGTAGAAGCCGGCTTCCAGCCGCGGGAAGTCCTGCCAGCGCCCCGAACCGCACGATTCCCCTTCCGGATAGGCCCTTAACCCGTGCCAGGTCTGCTGGAGGGAGGTGTCGTGGCTGCCGAAGTACAGGCCTTCTTTCTCGCCGACGAAGGCGAAACAGTCGGCCGCGGCGTTGCGCGGGTATTGCAGGTTGTATTGGCGGAACTTCTGCGCCGGGGTCATGTAGACGGCGCGCGTGGGGATGTCGGCGATGGTCTTCTGCGGGTCGTCGAAGAGTTGGCCGCCGGTGTGGGTGGTCAGCAGTTTGTGGCCTTCGGGCAGCTGCAGCGCGCCCACGAGGGGATATTGGAGTTCGCGGACGATGGTGTGGGGCTCGCGGTTTTCCAGCCGGGCGGCGAAACGGACCTGTCCGTTCTCCAGCGTCAGGGTCAGTTCCAGGCCCATATCCAGGGCCTTCCCGTCGCAGACCAGGCCGTCATAATCGATGTGAATGGCGCCGTCGCGCAGAATAACCCGCGGCGTCTGGTCCGTGGCGCGGATCTCGATTTCCTTGCGTTCCGGGGTATTGTAGTACAGTCGCCAGAGCCCAGCCCCGCCGGCATAGTCGGTGCCCGTCGCCAGGTTGCATAGGCTCCGCAAGGCTCCGTCCCTGCCGACCACGACGGAAGCCTTTTCATCCTGGAGGCAGACTTGCTCGTTCCTGAGCGGGGAATCGGCGATGAAGGAGCAGATCTCCCGGTATAGGGCGACGTCTTCCGGGCAGGGAGAGGTCGCCAGCTGGGTGAGGGCGTTGGAGCCGGAATACAAGGCCAGGGGCGCCCTGCCGTACAGGCCGGCGTCCTGGAAACGGCTCAGGTATTCGCGGAACTGCTCCTTGAGCGCCGGCACGTCGGCTTCGGTGAAGACCATCTTGCCCGCTCCGTCGGGTCCCTGTTTCACCTCCTCCATAACACAAGAAACCAGCGAATATTCGAATTCCAACTCTATCCCCATCCCGTAAGCCTTGATAGCCTCCAGGGTCTTGTCGAAAGGATGGGCGCCGGGTTTGTGCAGGTCCCAGTAGTAATTGGGCTGCATCCAGGCCTGGTCGAAGCCCAGGCGCTTCCAGTATTTGTATCCCGCCGCCAGGTGGTAAGGGATCCAGTAGAGTCCCTGCCCCGCATCGTGGCAATACGACGAGAGGGCCGGAACGATCATCTCCCAACGCTTGTACTGGTAGTTGAGACGCTCGGCTTCGGTTTCCCCGAAAGCGACAGGCAGGTCCTCGGACACGACATAGAAACCGGCCAGGTCCAGATATCGGCAGTCCAGGGCGGCAAAGCGCGTCCGCGCCTCGTCAATGTACCAGCGCAGGGCTTCCAGCTGCCCCTCGACCGTCGCAAAGTCCAACTCCCGTCCGTCCAGGGAACCCCAATAGCAAGTGGAAGACGCCTTGTCGGCGAAATGCTCCAGCGTGATGGCGTCCGGCACCGCGATAACCACATGACGCTTGCAGGGCGGGTCGCCGATCCGGGAAGCCGCCGCCGCGACGGCCTTGTCCAACTGTGCCACACTGCCTTCCGGCCCCAGCCAGAGCGTGAGCTGGTCCTCCCAGGAATCTTTCCCGGCGGAATGCCCGGCGGGCGAGACGCACATCGTCAGGCCGCGCACCGGATCGTTCGTCTCGAGGAAGAGGAACGCCCCGAACAGCCAGCGCTCGACCCCGGCGGAATCCACGAAACTCACGTGCGGGGCCAGTCTTTCGGCGTCCCAGACGCGGGGCTCGCGGTGGTAGTAGCCGACCAGGTCCAGGTCCGCGAGGAATGGCGGGTCGGGAGTTGGGACCGGCGTCGGCGCGTTGCAGCCGAGGAGCACGGTAAGGCCAAGCAGGACAGACAGGATCTTTCTCATTTTTTCAAAGGGGATTCGATGATGAAATGGCAGAGTTTGTGGTAAGTCTCCCGGTCGCCCGGGAGCGTGGAGTTGGCCAGCTGGTGCAAGGCATCCGTGCCGGAATAGAGGGCGATGGAGCGCGTGCCGTAGACGCCGCTCTCCTGCGCCCAGCGCAGGTATTCGTCGAAGCGGGCGCGGTATTTGGCCGCGGAGGCGGCCCCATTCACGGCTTCGACCATCGAGTACTCGAATTCCAGTTCCAGCCCCATCCCGTAACGTTGGATCTCCCGGAAAGTGACGTCCATCGGATGCTTGCCCGTCTCGTCCCAATAATAGTTGGGCTGCAGGTAGGCGATGTCGATGCCGAAGTCCTTCCAGGTCTTGTAGCCGGGCGCCAGGTTGTAGGGGATCCAGTAGAGCCCCTCGTTACAGGCGTGCAGGTAGGCCGCGATATCGGGGATGATCGTGTCGTAGCGCTTGAATTCGGCCCGCCACTGCGTGTCCAGGGTCTCCGGCAGGATGTAGAAGCCGAGCAGTTCGATGTATTCATAATGCTTGCGGGCGAAGGCCGCGCGCACCTCGTTGATGAACCAGAGGCAGGCGCGGACGCGGTCCTCCACCTTCGAGAAATCCATCGTGCGCCCGTCCAGGGAGCCCCAGTAGCGGGTGTTGCCGGCCGAAGGATTGCCCACGGAGGCGATGTAATTCTCGAAATAAATGGGTTCCGGCATCGACATGACGACATAGCGCTTGGAAGGCGGGGCTCCGATGCGTACGGCCGTCTCGCGGACGCAGTCCTCCAGCGCGTCCAGTTGTCCCGTGGCGAAGTGCGGGGAAGGCGATACCATGCGACCCGTGTACCAGCGCCCGAACGTATCGACTCCGTTGCCCCAGTAACTCTCCTGCCAGGGGAAAGTGCCTCCGGTGAACCAGAAATCCATCGCCTGCTGCCACAGTTCCTTGGGCGCGGAGGGCGTGGATTCCTCAGTCAGGACATAAGTGTGGCCGGGCGTGCCGTAGGTGCCGGTCTGCTGCCCTTCGATGAGCAGGAACGCGTCGAAAAGCCAGTGCTCCACGCCCTGCTCGTCCACGTAGGAGACGTGCTTGCCCCAGCGTTCCTTGTCCCAGGCGAGGGGACTGCGGTGCGAACTGTGCCCCGGAACCAGGGTCAGGTCGGCCGGTACGGGCAGCGTGCCGCGAGCCTGTTCCCAGGCGTATAATTCCCCGGGACCCGCTCCTGTCGTGAACGTTAATTCCTGGAGGGAGCCTTCCTCCCCGCCGGGACCGATGCCGCGGGCGGCGAAACGGTATTCCGTGCCGGGCTTGAGTCCGTCCAGGGACAACTCCAGCCGGCAGGGGGCGGTCGATTCCGTCTCCAGTTCCCGGTCCAGGACCGGCGTGGAAGGGCTTTCGGTCCAGCCGTAGCGGACCGTGACGGCTTCGACGGTATTGAAGACCAGGGCGGCCCCGAAGGCGGAAGCCTCCTGCAAGGTCACCCGGACGGCCGGATGGGCCGGCTGCGGCTCCGGTTCCTTCTCCCCGCAGGTGAGAAGAAGGAACAGGGGCAGGCAGCTGGCGATCCGGCGGGCTTTCATCACTCGACGCTCATCTTGAAGAGGGACAGGCCCACGTTCTGCTTGACCACAGCGATGTAGACGTCGCCGCCGACCTGGCGGGCGTCGAGATCCATGCCGCTGTTGCCGGACGAGCGGGGGCTCTCGTTGTAGTCCTCCTGCATCTCGGAGTTCTCCTGGATGGCGGCCTGGTAGATGACGGTGCGATTTTCCAGAATGGTTTCCCAGGATTCATTGGCCTTGCCTTCGATGACGATCAGGCGCCCGTCGGCTCCGCTGACTTGGCGGGAATAAGCGATGTAGCGCTTGCCGTTGAATTCGATGAAGCGGAAGGCGGCGTCCGCGTAATAGCCGCTCAGCGGAATCAGCGTCGGGTTGTTGTCCGCGCCTTCCAGGCTGTAGAGGTCCTTGGACGCGTGGCAGATCCAGCTGTCTTTGCCGCCCCGGGTGGTGCAGGGGCCGGCGTTGATAATCTCCGGGAAGGGGAAATAGGCGCCGGCGCCGGTCGCAGGCGGCGCGACGACCCTGCCCCGCAGGTACAAGGTACCGGTGGTCTTGCCGCTGAGCAGGAAGGTGACGGTGCCCTGGGCCGAGTTAAAGTCCTTGAAGAAGAGCGTGCCTTCCTGGAGGCTGCCCCAGGCGGTGAAGGTGTCGCCGAGACGCCGGCTGGCCCAGGTGGTCATGTTGAGGACGGAAGGATCCTCGTTCGTACCCTTGTCATAGATATACAGCGTCGGGTCGCCTTCCGCCATGTTGGATACGGCCAGGACGTCCTTGCCGCCGTTGATGGAGGCGTCGCCGTTCTTGAGCATGCGGGGGCAGCTGAGGTAGAAGATGCCCTCGTCCTTAACCGTGCCGACGGGCAGCTTGCGCACCTGGGAAGGGTTCGTCAGGGAAATGGCCCAGAGGTTCTTGGTCTGGTTGGTCTCGGCCACGAAGATCCAATCGTCGTCCAGGGCGACGTTGCGGTCGGAGCCGGCCGTGCCGCCGAAGTAGGCGTTCCACGAGGCGTCCGTGGTGGAGAATTTGCCCCATTCGCGGGTGATCACCACGCTGCCGGTGGACTTCTTGTAATGGATGCCGATGTAGGTGACCAGGTTGCCGTAGTCCAGGCCCCGGAGGTCGAACGCTTCGCCCTTGCGGCTCGCCCGGACCCCGTCCTTGTCCACGCGGATGGGCGCGACATAGTCGGGGAATTCCTGCAGCTTGCCGTCGGGACCCAGCAGGACGGACTTGTCGATCTCGACCCGGAAGGTCGCGCTCTTGCCCGATTCGGGGATGGAAACGACGGGGGTCAGGATCTTGACGAGGCCTTTCGGAGCAGCCTGTGCCGGCTTTTCGGCCGTCTCGTTGTAGACGGGAATCAGCGCGTTGTCGATGACGACTGGGAATTCCATCCCGACGTTCTTGATGGCGTTGTTGCTCTCCAGGTCCAGGGTGACGGTCTCTTGCAGCACGGGCTGGTGCCCCTGCGGGTCCGGCTCCACGTTCTTGCTGGTCACGGTGCGTTCCAGTCCCGTCTGGGTGACGGCAAGCGAGGAGCGGAGCACCTGGATGAGGACGAAACTCTTTTCGGCGTTGACCGACAGGTCCGAAGACTGGACCAGGACGGGGATGACATAGTCGGGACTGTCCCCGATCTGCTCCGCGAGCGTGGCGGGATCCCAGCTGACGGTGAGGTCCTTGACCACGTCTTCGACTTCATAGGCGATCCAGGTGTCGGAGAGGCTGTAGGCTGATTCGGGCAGGGCGATGAAGGCGGTGCCGTTCTCCTCATTGTATTTCGCGAGGGCTTCCACGCAGGCCGTGCCGGACGTCGTGAGCGTCACCGCGGCGGCCGTCTGGCCCTTTCCGTTCTTGGCGATGCCCACCGGACAGGAGCCGGTGTGGACGGAAGCCTGGAGCAGGGTCTGCCGGGCCGTGAAGGAGAATGTGTCGTCCACCATCTGGTAGTTGCGGTCGTCCCGGATGCATCCGGCGAGGACCAGGAGGCTCAGAATGTAAAAGAAAGTCTTTTTCATGGCTGTGTCTGTTGGGGGGCTACCAGCCCGGGTTCTGGGTGAAGTTGGTCATTTCGGCGCGCTGCGCGCTTCCCAGCGGGAAGAGGTAGTCGCGCTTGGCGAAGACGGAACGTCCGCCGATGTAGTCGTCGCTGACCCGGCGGTACGAATCCTCGTAGTTGTCGGCCGTCACGTGCAGGGTCCAGTTCTCCGTGTTGTATTCGTCCAGGGCCAGCATCCAGCGCATCGCGTCGTAGTGCCGCAGACCTTCGAAGGCGAATTCGCACATCCTTTCCTGGAGGATGAACCAGCGGAGCCATTCCCGGCCGGTCCGGCTGATCTCGCCGACCTTGGAGATGGCGTCCGCGCCGTCGAAGTCGATGTCCGGATAGGCTTCGCGCAGGCCGCAGAGACCGACGCGGGCGCGCACCTGGTCGATGTAGCGGATGGCTTCGCCCGCATCCCGGGCGGTCTTCTCATTGCAGGCCTCCGCATAGCTGAGGAAGACCTCGGCCAGCCGGAACGCCGGATAGATGTATCGCACGCTCTGGTAGTCGGCGGTCAGGTCCTTGAGCGGGTTGTTGGCCTTGTAGAGCCGGCGCCAGACATAGCCCACGCGGTTGCAGGCGTCCGTCGGCGAGTAGGGCGAGGTCGCTTCCACGGAATTGTAGCAGGTGAAGCGCACCGGCCCGCCGCCGTTGGTCGTGGATGAAGGCCACCAGAAGCCGTTCGGGACGAAGTTGGTGTAGAAGCGGGCGTCGCGCCCGACCGTCGTGGCGTGGGCCTTGAAGGGCTTGGCCCAGGACGGGTCCACGTCGATGGTCTGCTGGTAGTTCTCCACCCAGCCGTTGACCTCGTAGCCGGCATCCTTGCACGCCGGGTCCACGATGGGACGGGAGTAGTCGGGCATGCCCGCGGTCCGCTCGTAGCCCAGGACCGGATAGCGGCCGTTGTCCCACATGGGATAGGCGTCCACGAGTTTCAGGGACGGGGAATTGAGGGAATAGCCGGCCAGGGCGATCTTGCCGCCGGCGGGCGCCGCGTAGGCGATATCGCAGCCGCCGCCCAGGGATTCGTCGCCCCAGGCGCGGTACCACCAGCCCCAGATGATCTCGTGGTTGGTGTCCCAGAACTTGAACCAGGTGTCCTGGTAGGATGCGGCCGCATTCTGGAAGTCGGTCTTGGCCGGATCGTTTTCGCTGGCGAGCTGGTAGCGGTTGAGGTCGATGACGGCCTTGGCCGCCGCCGCGGCATCGTCCCACTTGGAAGCGTCGTAGGCCGGGAACAGCTGCTCGCCGCGATGGTTGACGAAACCGGAGAAGAGGTTCTCGCCCTTCTGGCCGTTATAGAGGGGAGACGCGGCGTAGAGCAGCACGCGGGCCTTCAGGGCCATCGCGGCGCCCTTCGTGGCGCGTCCCTTGTTGGCCGCCAGGCTCAGGCCGAGGCCTTCCTCGTTGACTTCATAGTGCAGGTCGGCGATGGCCTTGTCCAGCTCGCTGACGATGAAGGAGAAGTTCTCCTCCAGGGTGTTGCGGTCCAGTTCGTCGGCCTTGACGTTCTGGTCGGCGGCCTGGTCGCCCCAGATGATGACGGGACCGTACTGGCGCAGCAGCACGAAATAGAAATAGGCGCGCAGGAAGCGGGCTTCTCCTTTCATTTGGGTGATGAGTTCCTGCGAGTCTTCCTTGTCCAGGTCGACGTTGTCCAGGAAGGTGGTGCATTCGTTGATGGCGACGTAGTAGCGCTTCCAGAAATTGGCGCTGCTTTCGTCGGTGGTGTTGTCGGAGCCGTATTCGCCGCGGCGCACCTTGTACCAGTAGGTCTCGTACTGCGACTTGGCGTTGAGGCTCTCGTCGCTGCGCAGGACGGTGCCGCCTTCGTAGTTGCGGGTGTTCTCATCCCGCGGAATGTAGGCGTAGAGATGGGCCAGGTAGCGCTTGACGGTCGAAGACCGGCTCATCGTATCCTCGAGGGTGGCCTGGTCCTTCAGGTTGATGTCGAAGAAGGAGTCGCAGGAAACGGCTGCGGCGCAGAGGGCCAGGATGGAAAGGGTCCGGAGTATCTTTTTCATAAGGCGTCGTCTTTAGAAGTTCAGGTTGAGACCGAGGCTGACGTTGCGGGTCAGCGGATAGACGTTGCCGTAGGAAGACTCCAGCTCGGGGTCCCACAGCTTGAACTTGGAGAACGTCAGGAGATTGACCCCCTGGAGATAGATGCGGGCCGTGGAGATGCCGGCCTTCTTGGTCAGTTTCTTCGGCAGGGTGTAGCCCAGTTCGGCGTTCTTCAGGCGCAGGAAGCTCATGTCCTTCTGCCAGAAGGTCGAGGCGATCTGGTTGTTGGCCGGGGTCTCGACGGAGAAACGGGGATATTCCGCGTGCGGGTCGTGGGTGACGGACCAGCTCTTTTCCGCCACGTCGGCGAAGATCTGGCCTTGGATCAGGACGTTGGTCGCGGCGCCGCCGTAGAGGTTGTAGCCACCGATGATGCGCGTGACGTGGGACATCCCGCTGAAGAAGACGCTGGCGTCGATGCCCTTCCAGCCCAGGCTGAGGCCGAATCCGTAGTTGATTTCCGGGATGACGGTGTAGCCGATGGCGACCTTGTCGAAGTCGTTGACGATGCCGTCGCCGTTGATGTCGCGGTACTTGATGTCGCCGGGCACCAGGGCGCGCCCGTACTGGCTGGGCCAGCTGTCGATTTCCTCTTCGGTCATGAACAGGCCCTCCGCGATCAGGCCCCGCTGCTGGTTGTTGGCGAATCCGGCCGTGTTCTGGTAGGGCCAAATCTGATTGGGACGGTCGTCATAGACGCGGCGGTTGCGGTTGAAGGTGAAGTTGCCGCGCGCCGAGAGCGAGAATCCGCCGGGGAACAGGTACTCGAACTGGCCCGAGAGGTCGAAGCCGGCGTTCTGCATCTGTCCGATGTTGGTGTACTGGGTCTTGCGCAGGCCCACGGCGCTCGGCAGGGACTGGCGCTCGATGAAGATGCCGCTGCGGAAGTCGTTGAAGTAGTCGAACTGGAACTTGAGGTGGTCCTTCCAGAAATTGATCTCGACGCCGGCGTTACGCTTGAGGGCCTCTTCCCAGACGATGTCGGGGTTGCCGATTTCGCCGGTGGCGACGCCCGTCACATAGGCGGGCTGTTTCTCACCCCAGGAGAATCCGGTGATGCCGGTGATGTCCATCGTCGTGTTGTAGCCGAAGCGCCGGCCGCCGCCGATCTGGTCGTTGCCGACCTTGCCGATGGAGGCCTTGATTTTCAGCAGGCTGACGGCGTCGCGCAGGGGCTCCCAGAAGCCTTCGTTGGACACGATCCAGCCGAGGGCCGCGGAGGGGAAGAAGCCGAAGCGGTGGCCCGGGGAGAAGTTCTCGGAGCCGTTGTAGCCGAAGTTGAATTCCGCGAAATAACGGTCCTTGAAAGCGTAGGTGGCACGTCCGGCGATACCCATGCTCTTGCGGGGGAAGGTCTCCCAGTATTCGTAGCCGGGGTGGGTGTTGTCGCGGCTGCGCAGGTAGTAGAGGAACATCGCGCCGACGCGGTGCGTGCTCGCGAGGCTTCGCTCATAGTTGGCGGAGCCTTCCACGTTGAGGACGGTGTAGCCGCTCTGCGCGGAACTGCTGACGTTGATGTAGCCGGCGGTGTTGTTCTGGGCGACATAGACATAATCCTGGGCTTCGTCGTCCCAGGCCTTGTAGTAGACGCGCGGCAGGATGCCGTTGGTCACGGACGAGGCCGTCCGGGCGTCCCAGGAGATCTGCACCTTCGCCGTGAGGCCCTCGGTGATAATTTCCGAGAAGTCCTGGGTCAGGGCGACGGTGGACTGGGCGTTCTGCGTGTTGATGGTCGCATAGCCCATGTTGTTGATCATGTTGTAGGGGTTGGACCCGACCTCCGGGTTGGAGAGCGTGCCGTCGGAGAATACCTTCGGGAAGCCGATCGGCGTGATCTGCATCACGTTGTTGTAGATGTTCGAGAGGCCCGTGCCCGGCTGGTTCTTCTTGGTGAACTGGGTGCTCAGGTCCATTCCCAGGGTGGTGGACGGGGTGATGTTGATGTCCACGTTGGTGCGGAAGTTGAACCGTCGGTAGTTCATCTGGGAGTTGTAGCGGTCGTTCTCGTCCACGTTGAAGATACCGTCCTCGAAATAGTAGGAGCCGCCGGCGTAGTAGCGCACGTTCTTGGTGCCGCCCGTGACGTTGACGTTGGCCTTGCGGGTCGAGGCGTGCTGCTTGAAGATCTCGTGGATCCAGTCCACGTTGGGATAGAGGTCCGGGTCGGCGCCGCTCAGGTACATCTGCCGGGCGTAGTCGTCGATGGCGCCGGGCTGCATCGCGTTGAGGTAGTCGATGAACTGCTCGGCGGTGGCCATCTCCGGCAGCTGGGTCGGGGAAGTGATGCCGGATTCGATCTTGACGTTGACCTTGGGCTTGGATTCGGAGCCGCGCCGGGTGGTGATCAGCACGATGCCGTTCGCGCCGCGCACGCCATACAGGGCCGTGGCGGTCGCGTCCTTCAGGATGGAGAAGGAGGCGATGTCTTCGACGTCGACCAGGTCCATCGAGCGCTCGACGCCGTCCACCAGGATCAGCGGGTAGGCGTTGGCGCCGAAGGTGTTGACGCCGCGGATCCAGAATTCGGCGCTGGAGCCCGGTTCGCCCGTGTGCTGCACGGCCACGACGCCCGCCAGTTTGCCGGCCAGGCCGGTGGAGAGCTGGCCGATGGGGGCCTGGAGCTGCTCGGTGCCGATGGTGGAGATGGAGCCGATGACGGAAGCCTTGCGCTGCGCGCCGTAGGCGACCATCACGACCTCTTCCAACTGGTTGGCCTGGGGCTTGAGTTTGAAGTTCAGCTGGGTCTGCGCTCCGACTTCGAGTTCCAGGTCGTCATAGCCGAGGAAGCTGGCGACCAGGCGGTCGCTGGGCTTCACTTCGAGGGTGAAGCGGCCGTCGTTGTCGGTCATCGCGCCGCGGGTTTCGCCCTTGACGGTGACGAAGGCGCCGGGGATCGGGGCTCCCGTCTCGTCCAGCACGACGCCGGTCACTTCCTTGTTCTGCCCGAAGGCCAGGGTGGCCAGGAGCAGGCCCAGGAAAACGGCAAGGGCGCGCGTTAGTTTTTGGATAGGTGTCAGTTGAGACATGGTGTTGCGGTATTCTTCAAATATAATTTATCTTTCGGGAGTATCAAAACGGGGTTTGGTGGTGTCTGCCAGGCGTCTCAGGCCGGCGAAGACGGCACCTTCGGGGGCGGGGCGCACGTCGATGCCGTCAAGGGCGTTGCGCAGGGGGCGTTCGAAGAGGGGAAAGGACTTGCTCACCTGGCCGGCGAGCAGCAGGGTGCCAACGCCGAGTTCTTCGAGGAGGGGGGCGAGGGCTTCGCCGAGGGTGGTGCCGAGGTCGCTGAAGACCTGGAGGGCGGCTTCGTCGCCTTCCTGGGCGAGATGGCCGATCTGGGCGGCGGATAGGTCGCTGCGGCCGATCAGGCGGGCGTAGGCGTTCTGGAGACCGCGGGCAGAGACGGCGTCTTCAAGGATGCCGTCGCCCCAGGGCAGGTTGTAGATGGCCCGCGCCGGCGACCCCGTCGGAGAGACCTGCACGCGCCCATTCTCCTTATGCGCGAACCCCAACCCCGTGCCAATCGTTACCAGAGCCACGTTATCGCCTTCGCAGCCAAGAAGAGCGGCAATGACGTCATGACAGAAAACGATGTCGGAGTCTTCAGGCAGCCCCGCCAAGGCGCGGAACGATTCGCCGTAAACGGCGGCGAATTTGTGCCGCATCAAAAAGATGCCCTTCTCATAGTCAAACGGTCCTGGAATAGCGACAGCAATCTTTGATTGCGAGCCAATCGCTTGCCGCAAAGCGGCGGCGATGTCATCGCGCGAGCCGGCGGACGGAACGGGTATGCACCGCCCGTCGGAACACTTGATGAAAGTGCCCCCCACATCCAAAAGCAAGCCGTCGCTACGCCGGATCATACTGATAACCGTCCCTCAAGCAAGTCTTATGCACACGCACCGGCTCCGCCCCCAGATTCTCCACCACATACCGCCCCATCGAAGCCGGCACGCAAGCGATCTCCATGAACTCCAGGTCGAAGAATCGCTCCGGATGCGCCACGCTCCGGATCCGCACCCTCTCCCCGTCCACCAGCGTCAGCACGTGGAACTTCTCCCCCTTCGTATCCTGCTCGCAGGCGCGCTCGAACTCCAGCCGCCGCAGTGAAATGTACATCTGCGGATTCTCCCCCAGGATGTACTCCTGCCAGCCCGGACCCTCGCAGTCGAGCCGAGGCTCCTGCACGATGTATTCCGTGCTCTGCGGATCGTGGATGACGCTCTTGCGTCGGTCCTGGCGCACGTTCAGCTCGCCCAGGCGCGTGTGGATGGGCCGCTGCTTGCCGTCGAAGTCCAGGCGCAGGTAGTCATACATCTTGTACGTGTACGATCCGATCGTCAGCGAACCGATCTCCAGGATGACCTGGTTGCGCCCCGAGGAATGGATGGTCCCCGCCGGCAGCATCACCTGCAGGCCGGGGCGCGACTCCTCGTAACTGACGTATTTCATATAGTCGCAGGGCCTGTGCTCCGTGTCCGCCGCCTCGATTTCGCGGAAGAACGCCGGAATGTCGGCGTCGTCGCGGAATCCGATGAAGGTCTTGGCCTCGTGTCCCGTGACGACGACGTAGTAGCTCTCGTCCTGGCGGCCGAATTCGTCATAATTCTCGACGTTGAAGACGCCGCCGCTGTGGCACTGGATGGACATGTTGCCCGTCGAATGGTAGGAGTCGTCCCAGTTGAAGCGGATGGGGAAATAGCCCTTGTACTTGCGCACGCAGTCTTCGCCCATCAGGCTGACGCCTTCCTTGTGGACGAAGGAGCAGTAGTTGATGTCGAGCATTTCCTGGCCGGCTTCGACCAGCACGCTGACTTCCATGGGGATGAAGTCGAAGACCCAGGCGGCATTGCGCATTTCCTTGGGAAGGCCGCGGAGTTTCTTCATGTAGGTGCCGCCCCAGACGCCTTCGAGGTAGCAGGGCTTGGCGCGGAAGGGGTATTTGACGAGTTGGGCGCAGATGTCGGCGAAGGCCGCAAAGGGCATCATCTGGAGGTGGCTGCGGTCGTTGTCGAGGAAGAACCAGTCGAGTTCGCCGCTGTGGAGGAGTTCCTTGCGGAGTTGGACGGCGTTTTCGAAGTCGCAGTAGTAGCAGCGGCGGATGGTGCGGTTGATGATGCCGGTAAGCTGCTTGCCGAGGTTGGCGTATTCGCCGGCGCGGATGCGGAGCATGGCGTTTTTGGGCGTGATGTCAAACCAGCACCGCAGGTCATACAGGTCCCGCAAATCTTTCGACAAGCACCCGTAACCGTATACGGCAATTATTTTCGATTCTTTTTTTCGATCCTTTATTTCGTTTCGAAATGCTTGAATTTTTTCGGAACTCATCAAGCCCTCGTAACCTCCGTGCCAAATTTTGCCGTAAAGTAGAGTTGGGTCTATTTGCTTGTCCCAAATAAGCAGAGGGTCGATGATTCTATCTATTTCAGCGCCACTTTTATAAACAGCCGTCGCATCAAGGGTTTCGAAATCAACTCCCAAAAGCTGGAATTCCCGGTTGAGAAGATTCAGTAAAAGATCCCATTTTGCTGTCGTATAGCCATCGAACGCCACAATCAGCGATTTTCCTTTCGCTTTTGCAGCGAGAGTTGCGGCGAGCTTTTTGGCGACGGCGGGCGTGCCGCCGCCGGTGATGCTGTCGATGGTCCCCGCGGCGAGCGCCGGCCGGTTCACCGGCTTCGGGTCGTCGTACGGGAACGGGTTGTACATGAAACTCATAAGCCCCTACCTTATATCGTAAAACTCCAAACCGCAAAGCGCCGCGAAATCCGCCAACTCGGCCCGCCAATCCCCATCCACGATCGCATAATGCTGCGTAGCCCCGATCCGCAAGACCCGCTCCCACAGCTCCTTCACCGGCACTACCGGCCGGAAAATCGTATGGCTGTACGTCGCCAGCAGGTGCTTGATCCGGCTCTGCGGCGTCTGAGACGCATCCAGCGACTCCGCCAGGAATGTGATGAGCTTATACTTGCCATCCTCCTCGTACAGCCCCGCCACCGTCTTCATCCCCGGACTGATGCGATACCAGGCGAACGGCGCCCCCGCATACTTCCACGAAGTTTTCGCGAAACGCACGTCCCGCGCGATCACCACGTTCTGCTGCCACGCCGGGTCGTTGTGGTCGTTCGGCCCCGCATGCCCGCCGGCGAACGTGCCGAAATCGTCCTCGATGTGGAACGGCTCGATGAAATTGACATTCCGGCCGCTCATCAGCTTCAAGACGTAAGTCGCCAGTCCCGCTCCGATGTCGGCCTCCGGCACCAGCACGGAAACGTTCTCGTTGAACCACTGCGGATAGAAACCGGCCCGGCAGCCCGCCGTACGGAAGGTCGCCTGGTCGATGTCGTTGTACACATAGCAGTCGATGTCGTTCTTCTCGGCCATCTTCTTGATGGCCAGCGAAGCCTTGACGCAGCCGATGAACTTGTCGTATTCGACATCCTCCATCATCTTGTACTTGGCCGTGAGTTCGTCGGCGTAGTCCTTGACCTCTTCGTCGGTAAGTGCCTCGATTTCAGTGCCGTAGTCACTGTAGGGCAGGTAATGGATTTCCGGGCCGAGCTTCGTGAAGAGGTCGTAGTTGTCCAGATACGTGGACCACATCGCCTCGTTCATATTCGCCATCAGGCCGACGCTGGACTGGCGCAGGATGGCCCGGGTCCGGGCGGCGCAGGCGTAGGTCTTCAGGCGCGCGGTCACTTCTTCCCGTGTCCCCAGGATGGTGGTCACACCCTCGCGGGGAACCCGCTTGACGCTCCCGGAAGCCTCCAGGGAGCCCACGAGTGTGCCCGCACAGAGGTAATCGACGAAATCGTCCTCGTCCAGGGTCGTCTCGAAACTCATCTTCGGCTTGGCCACGTTGGCGAAGAGGATGGGGATGTCCGGGCAGTCGCGAAGGAACCTGATCCAGGCGAAATCTTCGCTCCAGGAGAGGAATTCGGCATAGATGAAATCGACTTTTTCGTCGAAAAAAAGGCGGATGGCGCGCTCGGCGTCCTCGCGCTCATAGACGATGCCGGGATCGACCAGGTCGAGGAAGTCCATCGTGGCCTTGATGTTGCGCACGGCCACTTCCTTGCGTTCCCCGTAGGTGCCGCGCTGCGGGCCGGAGAGGTTCTTGAAGCGCGGGGAAGCCACGAGCAGCAGTCCTGCCTTGGGCTTCCTTTGTTTCAACGTTTTATTCATTGCATATGGATTTTGTCATAATCTTTCTGGTAACACAGACGCCCGACCACGAAGAGCGCCACACCCGTGACTGCCCAGATCACGCCAAGCAGGGGGAAGGTGGCGCTGAGGCTGCCGGAGGCTTCTTTCATCGCGCCGAGGATGACGGGGGCGAGGGCGCCGACGGCGAATCCGGTGGTGATCATGGCGCTGGAGCAAGAGGCGTGCAGGCGCGCGGGGGTGACGTCGTAGAGGACGGTGTAGATGTTGGCGTCGAAGAAGGCGCGGAAGAAGCCCCAGCCGGCGAAACAGGCGTAGAGGATCCAGAGGATGCGGTTGCCGCCCATGAGGAAGAGGAATACGGCGCCGAGTACGAGGCCGGCGCCTTGGATGTACATGCGCGTCTTGTGGTCGCGGGCGCCGATCTTGTCGGAGAGGGTGCCGGCGAGGAGGACGCCGATGAAGGCGGCGATGTAGGTCCAGAGCATGGAGTGGAGGCCGGCCATTTCCTGGTTTTGGCCGAATTCTTCCTGGAGGTAGGCGGGGACCCAGGTCATGTAGCCGGTGATGACGAAGATGAAGGCGCTGAAGCCGAGGGTCAGCGCGAGGGCGGTGGGTGTCGTGAAGACGGTTTTGAAGCCGTCGAGGATCCCGGGCTTGGATTCGCCGGCCGCTTTGGTGCCGCCAGGCAGAGAGTTGCGGACTGCGGAAACTTTGACCCCTTCGGGGGAATGCAGTCCGCAACTCTCTGCCTGCCGGCAGTCAGCGGCCTGGGTGGGTTCCTCGTAGTCTTTCAGGCGCAAGATCATTATGATGCCCCAGAGGATGCCGGCGGCGCCGAAGAGGATGAAGGAGTACTGCCAGCCGAGGGCGTCGGCGATCTTGCCGGCGAGCCAGCCTGCCAGGATCACGCCCACGTAGTAGGCGGTCTGGTGGATGGACATCGCCCGCGCGCGGGTGTCGGTGTGGTACTGCCCCAGCAGGGAATAATTGGCCGGACCGAAGAAGGCCTCGCCGCCGCCGGTGGCGATCGAACGCATCAGGACCAGCATCACCACCCCGTTCGCCAGGCCCGTGAACATCGTCGCGACGCTCCAGAACAGGATGCTGAGGGTCGTGACCCACTTGCGGCTGAAGCGGTCGCCCGCCCAGCCGCCGAGCGGCACCATGATGGCGTAGAAAAGGTTGAATACGGTCGCGATCAGGCCGACGGAGGTGTCCGTCAGGCCCAGCGTGTCCCGGATCGCGGGCAATACGGTATTGAAGACCTGACGGTCCGCCTGGTTGAGCAGGAAAGCCATCCAGAGCAGGGCCAGGACCTCCCATTTATAGGACTTTTTATGATTCATTTGCGCAGGTGTGGTGTACTGTGGTGCGAATTTATGAAAAAAACGTGCATTCTACAAGTCATTTTATTATTTTTGCGATGGAATGAGCGTTTTGTTTATGCGAGTTTTTCGATTCTTCACCCTTTGGATGGCGCTGGCCCTGGCTGCCTGCGGGGACAAGCCTGCGCAGCCCCAGACGCCGCCCGCGGACCCGACGGGGCTTTCGGTCGAGCAGTTGACCTCGCGTTCGGCGCGGCTGAGCTGGACGGCGGCGGGGGATGCGGATTCGTATTATGTGTTCGCCCGGGGCACCGGGGATGCGTATTATACGACGCCGACGGCCACCCTGCCCGGCGGGAGTTCCAGCTATGAATTCACCGGCCTGACGCCGGGGGCGAGCTATCATTTCGGGGTGCAGGCGGTCGGAAAGGATGGCAAGACACTGTCGAAAATCAGCTATTCCGACGCAGTAAAATTAATTGATTATGAGAAGCTTCCGCAAGTCACGGCCACGGCGTCCCATTTCCTGGTGAGCTATCCCGACGGGGTCCGCTACGACGGGCTTTGCTTCAAGGAAGGGGCGGCGCCTTCGGTGGGTGATATCGTGATTCCTTCGGATGGCGTCCATCCGGTGACGCTCGTGCCTGGCGCGCCCTTCCGGCAGGGGGTGGACTATCAAATGAGCGCCTATCTTTCGAAGGACAGCAAGGTCGAATACACCCATCCGGTCCCGGCTCGCCTGTCCGATCCGCCGGCGCCCATCCACCTGGCGTGGCAGAAACTGTCCCTGTCCGGAATCCCTTCTGCGATCGAGGTTTATGAGACGACTTCGAAGCTGAACGGGCGCGCGTTCCACGCCTGGTATGCGATCGCAGACTGCACGGGGGAGGTGGAATTCCGCGTGCAGAACCCTTCCGCGAAGGCGACCGTCGACGCGCAGGCGGGGGCGGATTGCTGGGTGCTGGTCAATGGCGGCATCTATGGCACGAAACACATCGGCGTAATCATCGCCGACGGGGTTCGGCAGCCCTGGCGGGATGAGGTGGACGGCTGTTACTGGGCGTATGATTCGAAGTTGTACAACATCACGCGCGCCGCGTTCGGGACGGATGCTTCCGGCAAGCCGGCGACCTATTGGGTGGGCGCGCCTTCCGCGTCCGAACTGTATTGGTACGACCGGCCGCTGCCCACGGTGATGGGTGAGGCGCAGCTGGGGGCTGCGAGCGCGACGTTCCCGGGCACGCCCGTGGCCTGGAATCCCGTACAGGCGATCAGCACCGGTCCCATGCTGCTTTACGGGGGCCAGTGCGTGGTGGACCGTTCCACCAATGCGTCGGGCTATTACCGGACGAATTATGAGGTGTGGCCCGAGGATGTCTTTCCGACGCATCCGGACCGGACGGCGGTGGGCTATACGGCGGACGGGCGGATCGTGCTGTTCGTCTGCGACGGGCGGATTGCTTCGAGCGATGGGGCGTATGTGGATGAGGTGGCGCTGATTCTGCAGGACATCGGCTGCGTCGGTGCGATCAACCTGGATGGCGGCGGCTCGACGGGGATGATCGTGGCGGGGCAGCATCTGAATGATCTGACCGGCGGCAACCGCGCCGTGCTTTCGACGCTGGGATTCTTCAAGAAACGTTGATGGGGGACATTGTCTTAAAGAAGGGATCGACGTGGCTGCGGATGGCGGATCCGCGGGTGGCGGAGCCGTACTATCGGGGGACGCGCTTCGACCGGACGGGTATCATCCTGGATCTGGAGTCGGGCGGGCACCGGTATATCCAGCCTTGGCAGCGGCGGTACGATCCTTATTCGCACGATGCCGTGAGCGGGCCCGCGGAAGAGTTTTTTACCGCGGAATGTGAGCCGGAGCGGGGTGGGTTGCAGGGAGCGGAGAGTTTAACCCCTTCGGGGGAATGCTCCCTGCAACCCACCCCGCCCCGGCTCTCGAAGTCCGCTGGATTCGTGAAGGTCGGTGTGGGCTTGCTGCGGCGGGAGGATCGGCCTTATGACCGTTTCCATCTCTACGAGATCCTCGATCCCGGCCGCCTGACGGTCTCCCTCGAGACCGGCGGGGCAGGTCTGACTTTCGGCGTCACTCAGCCGCAGCGAAGCGAGAATGGACGTAGCCGAAGTCGGAGCCTGCCCGCCGGTCCGGAGCCGACCTCAGCGACTTTCCGCCATATCTTGGATGGATATTACGATTACGTAAAGACCGTTGAAATCCCCGCGGAAGGCCGCCTGCGCCTTACCCACGCGCTGACCAACGCCGGTACCGACCCCCTCGACGGCCACGTCTACTGCCACAATTTCTTTATTCTGGACGGCGCCCCCACCGGCCGCGCCACCCGCTTCACTTTCCCCTGGCGCCCCACCGGAGACTGGCGCGCCCCTTATGATTCCGTCCGCCTCAGCGACGACGGCATCGTCTTCGACCGGGACCTCGCCCCGGATGAAACTGTCTTTATGGGAAACCTCCGCCTGCCCGCCGCCGGAGAGGGCTACCGCTTCAAACTGCAGAATCTGGACAACGGCCTCGCCGTCGAAGCCGCCTGCGACCGCCCGATGGAATATGCCGTCTTTTGGTCCAACGCCGACGTCTCCTGCCTGGAGCCCTACATTCCCTTCCACATCGCCCCCGGCCAGACCTTCCGCTGGACCCTCGATTACCGCTTCCAGTAAGCTTCGATTTCCTCCAGCGTCTTCCCGGTGGTTTCCGGGATCTTCCGCCACATGATCCACAGGTACGGCAGGCACATCAAGGCGAAGAGGAAGAAAGTCCCCGCCGGCGTCAGGTGGGTCAGCATCCAAGGTGTCAGCTGCCCGATCAGATAGGTCCCCACCCAAAGGGCGAATCCGGCAATAGACATCGCCAGACCCCGCACCCGGTTCGGGTACATCTCACCCAGCAGCACGAAGATGACCGCGCAGATCGAAATCGCCGTGCAGAACACGTACAGCAGGAAGAAAGTGAGCATGAACCAGGTCGGAAGCTGCGTCGAAGGCAGGAAATACAGCGCGATCATCAGCAGGCACACGATCATCCCGCTGACCCCCCAGTACACCAGCTGCTTGCGTCCGACCTTGTCGATGATCAGCAGCGCGATCACCGTCGTCAGCATATTGACCACCCCCACCAGCACGGTAGAGAACAATGGATCCTCGAAGCCCGCGTCCTTGAAGATCTCCGGTCCGTAGTATAGGACCGCGTTGACCCCCATGAACTGCCCCAGGATGGCAATCGCCGAGCCCAGCAGCACCGCGGTGCGGATGCCCGGTTCCAGCAGCGCCTTCCATTCCGACTTTACCTCTCCTGCGATGGACGCCTTCGTCAGCGCCATTTGCGCGGACACGTCATCCGGCGCCGGATAGATGCGCGACAGCACGCCCCGGGCCTTCTCGTCCCGCCCCTTCACGATCAGCCAGCGCGGGCTCTCCGGAATGAAGAAAATGACCAGCAGGAACAACAGGTCGGGAATGGTCTCATAGCCCAGCATGCCCCGCCAGTATTCACTGTTGAACATCCGAACGCCCAGGGGCTGGATGCTCCGGATGGAGGCGCTCGTCGTGCACAGCGACGTGTCCGCCGCCTTCAGGACCAGATAATTGACCAGGTACGCGAGCAGGAAACCCACCGTGATCGCCAGCTGGTACAGGGACACCAGCATCCCGCGCTTCTCCGGGACCGCAATCTCCGAAATGTAGGCCGGGGATACGACCGACACGACGCCGATGCCGAAGCCGCCGATCATGCGGAAGACCACCAGTTGCGTCATGCCGGAGCAGACGGCGCAGCCGATGGCCGAAATGCTGAACATCAGGGCGGAAATGAGCATGGTCTTTTTGCGTCCGAGGAAGTCGCTCAGCATCCCCGCCACCAGCACGCCGATGATGGAGCCGATCAGCGCGCAGCCGACATACCAGCCCTTGGCCAGGTCGTCCAGGGAGAATTGCCTGGCGACGATGTCCGTCGTGCCGGAAATGACGGCCGTGTCATAGCCGAAGAGAATGCCGCCGAGGGCGGCGACCACCGACAGGAACACCACATAGCCCATGCGGACGTTTTTCACAGTACTCATATAGAAAACAATAATTATTTATCGTATGCCAAAATATTCTTTATATCTATCATAAAGATGTCCGGCTTGCAGATAGGCCGACTGCGGACTCATGAAGTGCGAGAATTCGAAGGTGATAGCCTTGTCGTAGCCGCAGCGGGCCGCCGCTTCCAGCTTGAGCCGGAGCTTGTCGAACTTGATGGGGAAGAATTTGATCGGCATGTCGCGGTCGAAGGTCTCCGCATTGGTCCAGCATTGCATGCCGTATTTGTCAGCCAGCTTTTTGTTGACCGTAAAGAAGGCATCCAGTTCGTCGTAGTCGATATGCCCGTCCTGGAAAGCGCAGGCGTCCACGTAGTCGTGGATGCCGTCGAAGATCTCATCCCATTCCCTTTCGTGCTCGGCCACGGAAACGGCTTCGTCCTTGGTCAGGGAAGCGCCTGCTGCGGCGACGGCTTTCTTGCCGTCGATCCAGGGGGAGATGAAGGTGGGCAGGCCGCCGGAGATTTCCTTGCACTGGCGCCCCATCGTGCGGAAACTCTCGATCGCGCCCTTGGTGGCGCGGGAAATCTCGCCGCTGATGTACCAGCCGCCGAAGCTGTCGTACTTGCGCCCATAGCGTTCCCAGACTTCATCGATGACGAAGCGGTTGGATTCGACTTCGTAGCTCATGTCGCCGGTGTCCCAGTAGCGGCCGGAGTCGTAGAGGCCGAGGTAGAATTTCATCCCGTATTTCTGGGCGAGGCGGCAGAAGAGGTCGATGAGGTCCATCGAGGGCATGTAGCAGCCTTTTTTGAGCAGGTAGGGGGAGGGATAGGTGATGAATTTGCGGTAGCCGCAGCGGATGTCGATGACGGTGTCGATGCCGATGGCTTTCATGTAGGCGAAGTCGGCGTCCCATTCGCGTTCGCCCCAGTTTTGGTGGGGGATGTCGTGGGAGATTTCATCGAGGAAAGTTCCCGTAATGGGTAATCCGATTCCAGGTTCGCAGCAGAGTTCGGCAGGGGCTTGCGGTCCGGCAGCACCTCCAGTTCCGGGGTGCAGAAAAGAACCCTTCGGGGAATGCGCCCCGAACGCGGGGGTGCCACCGGACTTGGTGGGTTGCCCGCAAGACGTTAATACGGAGGGGGCGGTGACTGCGGCTGCTGCGGCCAGGGCGCTTTTCTTCAGAAAGGATCGTCTGTCTTCCATGGTAATTCGTCTAGAAGCGGAGGGGGAATTCGCAGATGCGGAGGGTGGTGCAGCCGTAGGGGATGAGTTCAATTTCGGCGGGGCTTTCTACATCGGATTGGGATTGGCTGAAATATTGGATGGCGCCGGCTGAGCCGCGGTCTTCTTTCCAGTCGCGGAGGGTGACGGCCTTCGCTCGGATGGTGATGGGGGCGCCGGCGAGGTTCCAGGGATATTCGCCTTCGCGGAGGGGACGCGTTTCGACCTGGAAGGTGTCCGGATTACCGAGCTCACGGGCTATGAATCCGTAGTTCCAGGGGCTGTCGGAGGTCACTTCGTAGTACCAGGGGCCGTATTGGGCGGCGTC
>JAEEGL016994452.1_pt1 | contig 29800 bp, 27 predicted proteins | sample 9134231 | NCBI WGS metagenome assembly JAEEGL01 (sample SAMN16246548, study PRJNA631951) | gut metagenome | biome: gut microbiome; feature: rumen; material: fiber-attached | host: Bos | place: Iran: Karaj | collected 2018-10
AATAGTAAAGATTTGGATTATTCACTTTTTTAATTTTAACACTGTGATATATTAGAGACAAGAGTATTTTTATTTTTTGTGAGGAGAAAAATGACAAAGCAAGAAGTTAAAAAAAGAATAGTCGAACCAGTGATCTTCATCGCTGTTTTTGTGCTGCTCTTTGGCTCGGTGGGCCACGTCATGGGCTTTGTCAACATGCTCAGCACCCTGATGAATACTGCCTATAATCTTTTGATCAACACGGTATTCTATATCATGGCTATCGCTGTACTCGCGGGCGCTTTCGGCGCAGTTTTAAGCGAATTTGGCGTAATTGGGCTCATTAATACCCTCGTGTCTCCTTTGATGAGACCCCTTTATGGACTTCCCGGAGCAGCATCGGTGGGCATCATGACCACCTATCTGTCCGATAACCCGGCTATCCTTGCGCTGGCTGATGACAGGGCTTTCATAAAGTATTTCAGGAAGTATCAGGTTCCTGCTCTGACCAATATCGGCACGGCCTTCGGCATGGGAGCCATCATCACGACCTTTGTAATAGGCTTAAGCGGCAAGGGAAACAGCGACCTCATAACTGCGGCCATAATAGGGAATCTGGGAGCTGTATTCGGAAGCATCGTAAGCACCAGATTGATGCTCATATTCACGAAGCGAGAATACGGCACGGAAGCCATGGCCATAGAAGGCTCTTCAGATGAGGCCTATTCGACTGATCAAGCAAAAAATCAAAACAAGAAAAGCATAGGCCTGAGACTCATAGAGTCGACACTTAACGGAGGTAAGTCAGGAGTCAAAATCGGACTTGACATCATTCCGGGAGTGCTCATCATCTGTTCACTCGTGCTTATGTTAACAAATGGACCGTCAGAAGACGGAAGTTATACCGGAGCTGCCTTTGAGGGAATCGGAGTGTTCCCCTGGCTTGCGGATAAACTGTCCTTCATATTACAGCCGCTTTTCGGTTTTACCGGAAACGAATGCATATCCATACCGATCACAGCCCTTGGCTCGGCCGGTGCAGCCATAGCGCTCATACCGGAACTCCTGGCCAACGGACAGGCGACGGGAGCGGATGTGGCGGTATTTACAGCAATGTGCATGTGCTGGAGCGGATATCTGAGCACTCACGTGGCCATGATGGACAGCCTGGGCTCAAGACAGCTCACCGGCAAAGCGATACTCTGCCATACAGCAGGAGGTATCATGGCCGGGGTCTTTGCCCACTGGGTATTCGTACTATTGGTATAAATCTTCGGACTCTGCGGTCTAACGCAGAGTTTTTTATTTGAATAATTATTGCACATAAAGATAACTATATATGTTAAAATATGTATAGTTTTCAACATAGATACAAAAGACACTTAGAACAATGAAGACTAAAGAAATGAACAACAAAAAATCGACCGACAAAAGAATAAAGAAAAGCAACGGCATGCTTCTCCTCGAGTTCCTTCGTGGAAGCAAGCTTCTGTTTGTGCTGAGCATTTTTTGCTCCGCTCTCATGACTCTGGTCGATATGCTGAATCCTCAGATAGTAAGAGGAACCATAGATAACGCCATAGGGGGCAAGGCATCAAACTTCCCCGCATGGGCCAATGACATTATCGAATCATTGGGAGGCTTTGAATATATTGGACAGAATCTCTGGATACCGGCTCTGGCCATTGCCGGCCTGGGACTTGTGAGGGTGTGCGCTCAGTTCGGGACCACCATGTTCAACACATCGGGCTCCGAAGTCCTGGTCAAAAATATGAGGGACACTCTGTTTTCGCACATTTCGAGGCTGCCATATTCCTGGCACATGAAGAACAGCACAGGGGATATCATCCAGCGCTGCACTACCGATGTGGACCGCATGAGAACCTTCGTTGCTGAGCAGCTCACGGCAGTTTTCAGGATCACCATCCTGATCATCATGTCCCTTTACTTCATGTTCTCCATGGACGTAAAGATGGCCATCATAGCTACGGTGCCTATACCGGTGATTCTGGCATACTCCGTCATCTTCAGAAAGGAGATGCATACGGGTTTCCGTGAATGCGACGAGAACGAGGGCAAGGTCTCCGACATCGTGCAGGAGAACCTTACGGGAGTGAGAGTCGTAAGAGCCTTCGCCAATGAGAGACTGGAGAGAGACCGTTTCAAAAAGATGAACGACTACTACTGCAGCCTTTGGGTCCACATGGGACACGTCATCGGTAAGTTTTTCTCGATTCAGGACGTGCTCTGCGGACTTCAGATACTGCTCGTTACGGTCTTCGGTGCAGTCCTTACGGTCAAGGGAGATATGACTGCCGGAGAGTACATCGCCTTCGTATCATATAACGGTATGCTGAGCTTCCCCATCAGGAGGCTGGGCAGAATGCTCTCAGAAATGGCTAAGGCAGGGGTATCCATGGACCGTCTGGCCTACATCATGGATTCAGAAGAGGAACATGACGATCCCAATGCCACAGAATGGGATATGACAGGAGATATCAAATTCGAGAATCTGACCTTCGCCTATGAAGAGGGTCATAATGTGCTGGAGAACATAAATATCGATATTCCATCTGGTTCGACCCTTGGAATTCTCGGGGGAACGGGTTCCGGCAAGAGCACCCTGATGCTCCTTCTGGACAAGCTCTACGATGTGCCCGAAGGGACTGGGAAAATCACCATAGGAGGGAAGGATATAAGGGAGATAAAGACTCATCACCTGAGAAAGAACATAGCCCTTGTACTTCAGGAGCCTTACCTGTTCTCCAGATCTCTTAAGGATAATATAGGAATAGCAAAAGAACATCTGCAGCTTGATGACATCGAGAGAGCCAGTGAAGCGGCCTGCCTCACTGAAGCCATTGAGGGCTTCACCGAAGGTTATGACACCTTCGTCGGTGAGAGAGGAGTCACCCTTTCGGGAGGTCAGAAGCAGAGGGCGGCCATTGCAAGGGCGCTTACCCAGAATGCTCCCATTATGATTTTTGACGATTCGCTGTCTGCCGTTGACAACCAGACCGACGCCAAAATCAGAGCATCTCTTGAAGAGCGTTTTGGCACAGCTACGATCATTATCATTTCCCACAGGATAACTACCTTATCAAGAGCTGACAAGGTCGTTGTACTGGATAAGGGAAAGATCATCGAGCAGGGCACGCCCAGTGAACTCAAGACTGCAGGAGGAATATATCAAAAAATATACGATATCCAGCTGGGTATCAGAGGAGAGGAGGTGCGTCATGACTAATAAGAAAGAAACGAGTAAGAAACGTATAGCACTCCCACTCTTTGGCATCCCGAGGATATTGCCCTTTGCCAAGCCATATAAGAAGCAGTTTGTGGGGCTTGTGACCGCGCAGATACTCTGCAGTATCTCGGACGTATTAAGACCGGTACTTCAGAAATATGCTCTGGATCACTTTGTAAAGGAGTCAACCCTGGACGGGGTGGTTCCCTTCGCCCTTGTATATACGGCGCTAATCATAATAACCGCCATCATCAGTTACTTCGGTGTCAGGGGCTGTCTTGCTACCGAAGTCAGCATGGACAGAGATATGAGGGACAGGGCTTTCTCCCATCTTCAGAAGCTGAGTTTCGACTACTACAACCAGAACAGCGTAGGCTACATCCACGCAAGGGTCATGAGCGATACCTCGAGAATAGGGGAGCTCTTTACATGGCAGCTCTTTGACGGAACATATTTTGCGCTTTTCGTCATTGGGGCGGCTGTAGTAATGCTGGGAATCGACGTGAAACTTACTGGACTGGTATTTCTGGTAGTTCCCGTGATCGTGGTGCTCTTTGCCTTCTTTCAGGGAAGGCTCTTCGACCTGCACCATCAGATAAGAGAGATAAACTCAAACATCACGGGAAACTTCAACGAGGGAATTACGGGAGCCAAGACCATCAAGTCTCTGGCCATTGAAGAAAAGACTGACCGCGAGTTCATGGAAGAAACCTCTCACATGAAGCACAAGGTCATGCAGTCCGCAAGGACCTACGGAGCGTTCTCCATGATAACAAATATGGCGTCTTCCTGCGCTTTGGCTCTGGTGCTTTGGAAGGGCGGCATCCTGGCAGCGGATCAGGTGGGAACATTCTCACTCTTCATGAGCTACGCTCAGGACCTTATGGAGCCTGTAAGATGGCTGGTGGAAGTGCTGGCGCTTCTGGTTCAGGCTCAGGTTAATATAGGAAGATTTACAGACCTTCTCAACCTGAAGCCCACCGTAACCGACAGCGACGAGGTGGTCGCCATCTACGGAGACTGCTTTGATCCCAGAAAGGAGAACTGGGAGCCCATCAAGGGAGACATCGAGTTCGAGCATGTGGATTTCAAATATCCCGACGGGGACGAATATATTTTAAGGGACTTCAACCTGAAGATACCCTTTGGTACGAATCTCGCCATCGTAGGCGAGACCGGCGCAGGTAAGTCGACTCTGGCAAATCTCATTTGCCGATTCTACGAGCCTACTAAAGGAAGAATTCTCATAGACGGAAGGGATGCCAGAGAGCGTTCGCAGCTTTGGCTCCACTCGGCTCTTGGGTATGTACTCCAGTCACCTCATCTTTTCTCCGGGACCATCAGGGACAACCTGGTATACGGTAAGCCGGATGCCACTGAAGAAGAGATACAGGATGCCATCGACCTTTTGTCCCTTCAGAGCGTACTGGACAAACTGGATGACGGTCTTAATACCAACGTAGGTGAGGGCGGAGACCTTCTCTCCACCGGCGAGAAGCAGCTCATATCCTTTGCGAGAGCCATCATAGCTCAGCCTAAGATCGTAGTTCTCGACGAGGCGACTGCATCTGTAGATACGATCACTGAACAGAGAATCCAGGCGGCCATCGAGAAGGTTATCAAGGGGCGCACGTCCATCGTCATCGCCCACAGACTTTCCACCGTAAAGGACGCAGACGTGATTCTGGTCGTGAAGGACGGCAAGATCATCGAACAGGGAAGGCACGAAGAACTTTTAGAGGCGCGTGGACACTACTACGATCTTTGGATCAGACAGTACGAAGACGCTGCCATCTCAGAGGTCTGGAAGAGATAGTGGGAGCACTATGTGAGATGTGTTTTATTGACAAAAAATTATTAGGTGAATATAATTTATATAGTCTTAACCGAACCTTAAATTTTTTGGGCAAGCATTGGAATATCGGCTGCACCATAAAGCAGATTACCTGGTGAAAATCATGAGCAAAATACTTTATGACAAAGAAAAATTACTGAATGCGCTTCATGAGCATTTTCGAGAGTCCATCTTTGTGACAGACGGTGAAGGAAACGTTATTTTTGCAAACAAAGAATCCTCCGAGAGACTCGGGATCCCCGTGGATAAAATGGTATGGGCTAAAGTTAATAAACTAAAAAATATTATATATTAATTTTCCCGCAATGAGAGGAGGACTGTAACGGTCCTCCTCTCGCCCCAACCACGACTATTTAAAGAGTACCGGGTACTTAAGGATGCCGCGCTGCTTAGTGCTGAACTGCATCATACTGCATCACAAAGTACTGAAGAGCACCGCGAAGTGCAAAAGGAGGAAGCCATGGCAGTTACCGCAAAGGTAATAAAAGTACTTACAACGGATTTTGCAGAAGTTGCCATTCTCGACAATGGAGAACTGAGCGAAGAACATTACATTGCAGAATTTGAAGGAAACAAAGAAAAAGTAAGACGTGATGACTACGTCGAAATGGTTCCCAAAGAGGGCCGTATCATGAACACTTCCCGCTGGGCATATTTACTGCCCGTCATCGGTATCATCTTTGCCATCTTTATCACAGCTGGCAGAGCATGGGAAGAGAGAATCCTTACAGCGTTTCTTCTGGGCCTTATGACGTTCATCGTGGCATGGCTTATGAACAGACGCTCCAGAATGCTGAAGCGCAGAGAGTTCAAGGTCACGAAGATCGTGAAAAAGAACCCTCATTTCCTTTAAAAATTAATCGATAGTTAGTATACAAGAAATCCCCAGGTCATACGGCTTCTGGGGATTTTTATTTTTTGCGCTGAGGGGTGGGAGGGGATTTTTTGCGCTGGAGTAGGGCGGGGTAAGGCGAAATACCATCTGACCTCTACAGGCGCAAAAGGTATTCGATGATTGATGCGACTCATACATAAACCTCGAAATCAGGCGTTTATGGGTGGCTTTACCAAGGCTGGCCGCTGTAAACATCTGTGGGCGCGGGAGCAGGAGTGGGTCATGCCTAATTGGTTCGAATCAGGCTTTAGGCATGAGAAAAGATAGGGGTAAGGTCTTCAATTCATGTTAAACCGCCGATTTACCCTAAAGAGGAATGATAATACTGGCGGGTATTTCAAAATTCCTCATGCCTGGCGCAAAAAATCCACATCGAGGCATGAAATGGCCGTCAGGGAACTTCATATATTCATGCCTATTTGGCTTGTTTCATTCCATAGGCATGAGTCTGCTGATTCTCCGCTCATCTTTCCAATAAAAAATCCTCCCCAGCGCTAATTTACACCAAGAGCCAGTTCTTTTGTGATATAATGGAGTCGTAGCAAAACCCTAGGCGCGTCACGCCGCATACAAAATTTATGAGAAACATTATCAAACTATTTCCCGTCTTTGCCGGCATCTGCTGGGGAGGTTCGGGAATCTTCGTGAGAGTCCTCTACGGAGAGGGCCTCGACAATATGACCATAATCTTCAGCCGCCTTCTGGTGACGGTGGGGATTATGGCGATATGGATTTTTTGCACGGACAGAAGCCTTTTCAAGGTATCGAAGAAGGATCTGCCCCTTCTTGTGCTGTCCGGAATCCTGGGCTACTTCATGATGAACGCTTGCTACAACGTGGCGATCCACACTTTGAGCCTGTCTCTTGCGGCGGTGCTTCTTTGCACAGCGCCCGTATACGTCATTATCTTCGGCGCCATAGTTTTTAAGGAGAAAATCACGCCCCTGAAGATCATCTGCATGGTAGCGGTTTTCTTCGGCTGCGTACTCCTTAGCGGCGTTGTGGAGACCGGAGCGCTTCAGTGGAGCGTGACGGGCATTGCTTTCGGCATCGCCTGCTCCATCTGTAACGCCATCTGCACCATGGGCTGCAACGAGGCTTCGGGAGTGAGGGGACTTCATCCGGCGACGGTGCTTTTCTATAACAGCCTTTTCGCCATGATACCTGCGATACCCTTCGTAAAGCCGGCCGCAATCACGGGCATGATAGCCGACGGCCCGGCCTTCGCCATCTTCATCCTTGTAATGAACGCCCTTATGTCGTCGCTTCTTCCGAATCTGTTTTTCAACATTTCGTTTAAATATATGGAGTCGGGCATCGTTTCGATCCTGGCATCCGGCGCGGAGCCCACGGCGGCCCTCGTCTTCGGCATCGTCCTTTATCATGAGGTGCCCACCTTTATAGGCTTCATCGGCATGGTCGTGGTCATCACATCAATCATAATCCTTACCGCGTCGAAGCAGAAGCAAAAAATCCGCGCGCAAGAACCGCAAAAAACCCCGAGGGAGGAGATATAAAATGAGTTCATTCAAAAACATGAGAATAGTTGACAATTTCTATCAGACGTCGTCATTTTTCCCGATGCCGACGGTATGCATCAGCACCATAAATGACGACGGGAGCCTGAATATCGGCTCCTACTCGCTGTGCTTCCCCTACTATATCGCTGGCAAGGGCAGATACGCCATGCTTTTAGAGTGCAGGAACACTTCCAACACTTGCCACAATCTTTTGAAGAGAGGAAAGTGCGCCATAAACTTCATCCCCGATGACCGGAAGTACTTCAAGGAGGCCGTACGCCTGGGCTTCCCGGGACCGTCGGAGGAAAAGATGAAGGAGCTCAACTTTACCATGGAACCGGGCCAGGCGGACCCCGATGACAAGGACCGCCCGCCGGTCATTGCTGAATCCTTCCAGGTCTTTGAATGCACCTGGAACAAGGAGCTCGAGAACGGCGGCAAATTTTCCGCCGATGACATAGACGACGGTCACCCGGGACCATATAACGATTTTAACGGGATCACTTCCAAGTACGGCGCCCACTTCATCCTATCCATTGACGACATACTCATGAAGGATGAGTACTATGACGCCATCGTTAACGGTGTGAATAAGCACAACTTCCCGCCGGTTCCCGTGGACTACGGATACAGAGATTCCACCCACTTCTGGTACACCCAGTTCCCGAAGTTCAGGAAGGCGATCTCTGAGCCCATTCCTGCACCTAAGGAAGTTGACATAGAATCCATAAAGTACGCCGCAAATCGCTGCGACGATACGATAAAATTCACCGACGATGCCTTGAAGAACTTCGTGAAGGTGCCAAGGCCTTTCTTAAAGACCGTGCTAAACGGCTGCGTGGCCTGGGCCAGGGAGAACAACGTTACCCTGATCACGGATGAGCACGTCAAGATAATAAATGACAAGAGAAGACAGGAAAAGGAAATGCGCAAAAAATGACAGTCGGGAGTGACTTAAAATGTCTGATAAACTGATAGTTTCAATTGTGAATATTACAGAAGAGCAAACCCGTGCAATCAGGGATACCGCAAAAAATGCCGGGTGGGACGTGGAATTTTTCACGGATGTGAAGGAGGCGCTTCCGGTCGCAAAGGATGCGGAAGTGGTTTTTGGCGACACGCCTAAATTCGTCAAGGCAGCACCAGATCTCAAATGGATCTGCTGTCCGTCAGCCGGAATCAACCACTTCACAAGATCGGAAGAATTCATGAATGGCGGAGTAATGCTCTCCAACTCATCGGGCGCCTATGGCACAGCCATATCGGAGCACATTATAATGGTGACCCTGGCCATGCTGAGGAAACTCCCTGAGTATCAGGAAATGGTGTCTAAGAAAGAGTGGCGGCCGGCACACAGCATAAGTTCCATAAGAGGCAGCCGCATTACCATACTCGGAACAGGCGACATCGGAAGAGAGACGGCGAAGAGGCTGAGGGCCTTCTTTCCGAAAGATATCACGGGTGTGAACACCACCGGCCATGACGGGTCAGGAGCCTTCGACCAGGTGATCAGCCGCGAAAGGATGACCGAGGTCCTCCCTGAAACGGACATACTGATCATGGCCATCCCGGGTACAAAAAGCACCTATCACATCATGGATGAGAATAACCTCAGGCTTCTTAAAGACGGAGCCCTCATAGTAAACGTGGGAAGGGGGAGCCTGATAGATGAAGAGGCTCTTATTAAAGAACTTAAGTCAGGGCACTTAAGAGCAGCCCTCGACGTCTTCGAGAAGGAACCCATTCCAGTGGATTCTGACCTTTGGGACTGCCCGAACCTGCTAATTACGCCCCATGTGGCGGGGGACATGTACCTCCCCTACACGGTGGAGCGCATAGTCGAGATGTTTCTTGAGGACTTCAGAAGATATATAAAGGGAGAGAAACCCGTAAGAGCGGTGGATCTCAGAAAAGGATATTAAAGGGAAAGAAAAAGGGGAAATCAGAATGACAAAAAGACCTTTGATACTTGTAACAAATGACGACGGCATCGATTCCCTGGGCCTCGCGGCCGCAGCCCGCGGAGCTCTCAAAGTGGGAGACGTGGTAATCGCCGCTCCCAACGAACAGCAGACTGCCATGGGAAGAGCCTATCCAAGAAGAGACGACATCGGTGTTATAGACGTGGTGGCTCTGGACATCGGCCTTGAGCAACCGATCCAGGCCTACGCTGTCCACGGATCCCCCGGATATGCAGCAGCCTATGGCATCTGGGAAATCGCACCTAAGATCCTGGGCAGAAAGCCTGACATCACAGTAAGCGGCATAAATATCGGAGCGAACTGCGGCACGTCCATCACTTCATCGGGCACCATCGGAGCCGCCCTGGAATCCGTCGACATGAAGGTTCCGGCCCTTGCCATGTCCCTTGAGGTGCTCGACTATGATCTGAGGTGCCATGACTTTTCGGGACTGGACTTCACGAGCGCAGAACGGTCGACGGAGTACTGGTTAAGATACATCCTGGAGAAGGGCATGCCTGAGGGGGCGGATCTTTTGAACGTGAACGTTCCCGAAGAAAAGATCGAACCGGACGACTACCAGTTCACCTTCCTGGAACTCCACCCCTACTACAAGGCCAAGCCCGTACCCGAAAGAGACTGGAGCAAGCCGTACATGATAAGATTCGACTCGGAATTCGGCGATAAGGAGTCACATGAAGGAAGCGACATACATACTTTGCACTTCCTGAGAAAGACATCCGTCACGCCCATAACCGTCGATATGACAAAGAGGTGAAGGATTTGAAACAGAGAATTAAGAAAAAAATATCCTGCGGGACCATTTCAGGTAAAGACCTTTTGAAGGCGAGTCGTCCCCGGCAGGAGATAGCCTTTAAGACCGGGGCGCACACCACGGACCGCGATCGCCCGCGCAAAAAATTAAAGCCCCGGGACTATCGAAAAGACGAATGGTAATTTGGATTTTTTGCTAATCAAGGAGGCGTCATGAGCAATTCAGTAAAAATACAAAAAACAGACATCACGAAGCTTAAAACGGACTGCGTGGTGAACGCTGCCAACGAGGAACTTCTGGCAGGCGGCGGAGTCTGCGGAGCGATTTTCAGAGAGGCGGGCATGTCAAAACTTCAGGCCGCCTGCAACGCCATCGGCCACTGCGACACGGGAAAAGCCGTGATCACACCGGGGTTTAACTTGCCCGCAAAATACATAATCCATGCGGTCGGACCAATCTGGAGAGGCGGAAATCACAAGGAACCGCAGCATCTTTACGGTGCGTATTATAGCTCTCTGGAACTGGCCCTAAGCAACGGGTGCCACTCCATCGGCTTCCCGCTTATTTCAGCGGGCATCTTCGGATATCCTCTGGAGGAAGCATGGAGAAAGGGCATTCAGGCCGTGAGAGACTTTTTCTATAACGAGCCGGACGCGGATCTTCAGGTGATCTTCGCGGTCCTGGACGATCACATATTGTCCGTTGGTGAAAATATAATGAAAGAATATTTTGAAAAGTGAAGGAGAAAAAATGAGACCTATAGCAGTTGACGACGTATTGAAATTCAAGTATCTTTCGGAGATCACCATCTCCCCTGAAGGTGGCACAGCCTGCCTTGCAGTGACTGAAGCTGACCTTAAAAATAACGGGTATAAATCATACCTTTACCTCTACCGCGGGGGGAAATTCACGAAGCTCACCACAGGCGGCAAGGAGAGGAGCTTCCAGTATCTGGATGAGAAAACCATACTCTTCCCGGGAAACCGCGAGGAAGAGAAAGGCGCGGAAGGCAAGGAGCCGGATCTCACGAGCCGCTGGTACCGAATCAGTCTTGATGGCGGCGAGGCAGAGCTGGCATACACCTTCCCCATTCCTGTGAGCAAGGTGATCACTCTTGACGGCGGCGACCTCATACTCGTGGGAAGCACCCTTCCGGGCTTTGAGGACCTGTATAAGGGGGACAAAAAACACCTGGCCGAATACAAAAAGCACGCCAAGGAAAACGCCGATTATGAGGAGATAAGCCAGGTGCCCTGGTGGTGGAATGGCTCGACCTTCACGAAGGGAGCCTACGAATCCATATATTACTACGACCACAAAAAGAAAACCCTGAGGCTTCTCAGCGCAAAAAACGAAAACGTCATGGAACTCAAGACGGATCCGGCGAAGAAGACCCTCTACTATATAACCACGCCCGTCAAGCCGCTCCTTCCTTTGACAGGAGAAAGCGTATTGAAAAAGATGGAGATCGGCATCTTCAAAGAAGAAACCATCGCTAAGAGCAGCGAAAAATTCGAACTTGTATATTTTGCGCCCGGGGAGAACTTTATGATCGTCCTTGCTTCGGACAATCATAACGGACTTAACACCGATCCGGATTTCTACAAATATGACTACAAGACGGGCAAGCTGGAATTCCTTGTAAAGCACGGGGAAGGAATCGGCACTTCCGTGGGTTCCGACATCAGGTACGGCGGTGGCAGATCCATGAAAATGCTCGGCGACACCCTTTATTTCATCACCACCAGGTTCGACGGAGCATATCTCTACAAGCTGGAGGCGGATAAGATTTCCCGCGTGACCGATAAGGAAGGTTCCGTGGACTGCTTCGACATAATCAAGGATGAGAATGGCAAGGTATCGGCTCTCATGGTCGCCCTCTACGACATGAAAGGTCAGGAGGTTTATGACCTGAAGGGCAAAAAATTAAGCCGCTTTAACGACCGTGTAATTGCGGGTAAATACGTGGCGCTCCCTGAGAAACTCAACGTAGAGCGCGACGGTTACGAGGTTCACGGCTTCGTCCTTAAACCCATCGACTATGATCCAAAGAAGAAGTATCCGGTTATCATCGATATCCACGGCGGTCCCAAGACCGTCTACGGCGAAGTCTTCTATCACGAGATGCAGTACTGGGCGAGCAAGGGTTACTTCGTGATCTTTTGCAACCCGACGGGCTCGGACGGAAGAGGCGACTTCATGTATATTATGGGTAAATACGGAGGCATTGACTATGAGGATATCATGGCCTTTTGCGACAAAGCTCTTGAAGAATATCCTGCCATGGATAAGGATAATTTCTTTGAGACGGGAGGTTCCTACGGCGGCTTCATGACCAACTGGATAGTCGGCCACACCGATAGATTCAAGGCAGTCGCCAGCCAGAGGTCCATATCCAACTGGTTCTCCATGTACGGTGTATCCGACATCGGAGTGGGCTTCACCAGCGACCAGTGTCTGTCGGATCCATGGAACAACCCAGAGAAACTCTGGTCTCACAGTCCCATGAAATACGCCGATAAGGCCGTTACGCCGACGCTTTTCATCCACTCCTTTGAAGACTACAGGTGCCCGATAGACCAGGGTTATCAGATGTTCTCATCCCTTATCGCCCATGGCGTAGAGGCTAAGATGGTCTGCTTCAAGGGTGAGAACCACGAACTTTCAAGAAGCGGAAAACCTGAGCACCGCATGAAGAGGCTCAAAGAAATCACAGCCTGGTTCGATAACCACAGAGGGTAGGAGCAAAAAATCTCAGGCAGGAGATAAGATGAAAGACAAAAGTAAAGACAAAACCAACGTAATGCGCGTTCTGGACAGTCTGAAAATAGAATACAAAAGCCACACCTACGAGCCGGACCCGACGAAGACCGGCGTCGAAATCGCAGAGATACTGGGCGAAGAGAGCGACCTGGTATTCAAGACGCTGGTGACCCGCGGCCGCTCCGGGGGCTACTACGTCTTCGTCATACCGGTCGCCGAAGAATTAGACCTGAAGAAGGCTGCAGCGGCCGCAGGGGAGAAATCTGTGGCCATGATAAAGCAGAAGGAGCTGCTGCCCTTAACGGGTTACGTCCACGGAGGATGTTCGCCGATCGGCATGAAGAAGGTTTTCCCGACCTTCGTTCACAGGACTGCGGAAGAGTACAACCGAATGTTTGTGAGCGCGGGCAAGGTGGGCTATCAGATTGAGCTTGACCCGAAGGATCTCGCTAAAGCTGTGAAGATATCTTTTGCGGAGCTGGTATGAATTACAGAAAAGACAGAAACGGACAGCCCATATCGATTTTGGGCTATGGATGCATGCGCTTTACGAGAAAATGCGCTGCGATAGATTACAAAAAAGCTGAGAGCGAGGTTCTTTGCGCTGTAGAGCATGGGGTGAACTACTTCGACACGGCATACATGTATCCGGGATCTGAAGAGATTGTAGGAAGGATTTTTGACGAGAACGGTCTGAGAGACCGAGTGCTGATCGCGACGAAACTCCCCCAGTATCTGATTCGCTCCATGAAGGGAGTCGAGAAAACCTTCAGTGAGGAACTGAAGCGCCTGAGGACGGATTACATAGACTATTACCTGATGCACATGTTCACGGACGTGAGCCAGTGGGAAAACCTGAAAAGCATGGGGATGGAGGACTGGATCCGCGAGCGCAAGGCCGACGGCAGCATAAGAAACATCGGCTTCTCCTACCATGGAGGGCCTGACATGTTTCTTAAGATCCTCGGTTCCTACGACTGGGACTTCGTGCAGATCCAGTATAACTACATGGACGAGGTGTCCCAGGCGGGAAGGATAGGTCTGGAAGCTGCGGTGAGCCGCGGTATCCCGGTTATCATCATGGAGCCCCTTAGAGGCGGCAAACTGGTAAATCTTCCGAAAGAGGCGAAGAAGCTGCTATCGGGAGAACCTCATGGATACTCGGCGGCGGAGCTGGGACTCGGGTGGCTCTGGGATCAGGAAGGAGTGACCTGCGTACTTTCCGGGATGAACTCCCTTGAAATGGTCGAGGAAAACTGCCGAATCGCGGGAAGTGCGAAGGCAGGAGCGTTTGGCACAGAAGAGTTTGCGCTCGTTGAAAAAATCAAGCAGATCATCAAAGCCCGAGAAAAAGTTGGCTGCACGGGCTGCAGATATTGCATGCCCTGCCCAAGAGGTGTGGACATCCCCGGAAACTTCCACTACTATAATATGATTTCCACTGTAAGCAAGGTCGAGGGCCTGAGAGGATTTTTTCAAGGCATGTGCCTGAGGGCCGAGCCGGGCTTCGCGTCCCAGTGCGTGGCCTGCGGCAAGTGCGAGGCCCACTGCCCGCAAAACATAAATATAATCGAGGAACTAAAAAAAGCCGACCGCGCGCTTCGGCCGCCATACCTCAGACCGATCATGTTCGGCGCGAGAAAAGTAACCGCGGCAAGAAGGCGCGGGGCGGGGAAGTGATACAGGCCTGGCGCGGATTTTTTGCGCAGGGCTACGCACCTACGCATCAAAAAACCACCGACTCAAGCATCGGTGGTTTTCAATTTCATATACTATATCCCAGCGCCGCTATTTCCTCTTCTTGCTGGTACCAAGGTAGAAGATTATTCCCATAACTACCCATACAATGAGGCAGATCATGGATTCCTTACCAAGAGAGCATCCGAACATCGGGATAGGTACGAGAAGCAGGATGCAGAATACCAAGGCCATGATGGTGCCGAGAACACCGGTGAATACCAGGCCTGAATTTCCTTCTTCCTTTGCGTACTTGGTAGCCGCAAGGGAAGTGTAGCCGTACCCGATGGCAGCACCCAGTGAGGACATGTCCACGATCCATCCAAGTGCCGTCCTTCCAAAGAATGGAGCGATCATGGCGATTGCCATGATGAAGAGGATGGCGTTTCTTGGTGTCTTGTACTCGGGGTGAAGAACGCCGAACCATGCGGGGATGACGTTTTCCTTAGCCATGGAGTAGAGCAGTCTGGATGTAGCCATGTAGAAGCCTACGATACCTGAAAGGATGGCGGCCAGAACTGCCACTCCCAGGAAGACTACGCCGGCTGTGCCGAGAAGGGTCTTAGCTGCGTAGAATGTGGGAAGTGCCATGAGACCGTTCAGGTTCGGAAGGTCGTCGATGTATTCTACCCATGAGCCGTATCCTTCGGGAACTACCATGGCGGTAACCGTGTTAAGCACGATGTATACAAGTCCTCCGAAAAGAATGGAAATGACCATGATGGTCTTGGTCTTTTTAGGTGAGAACTTGAACTCTTCTGCCGCCTGCGGGATGGTGTCGAAACCTACGAAGGCCCAGGGGGCTACGGCGACTACTGCCAGAATTCCGCCGATACCTCCGGAAGCACCGGTGGTGCTGTTTTCATAGAAGGCCGGTGAGAGGTTGGAGAAGCTCGCTTTGTCGCTTATGAGTGCAGCAAGGGCTACGATGAGCACTCCGCCTACTAAGCAGAATACCAGAAGAGTCTGGAAAACACCTGCGAACTTAACGCCTTTGATACTTAAGAATGCGATGAGACCGAGGGCTACAAGAGCCAGGATGATCTCACCCAGGTAGATATCATAGCCTGCCACGGTGTAGTGGAAGCCTACCTGAAATACGTTATGCATGAGATTTCTTCCGATAAGTGCAAGAGCTGTACCGTTCAAGGGTACGATGCAAAGATATGAGAGACCCAGGAACCAGGAGCAGACGAAAGCATGATTGCTTCCGAAGGCTTTCTGTGTGTAGGTGAACTCTCCTCCTGCTACGGGGAACTTGTTGATCATGAAGTTATAGTTGAATGCGATAACTATCATGATGAGAGTTGCGATACCCATAGCGATGGCGGTACCCAGGGGGCCGGCTTTACCGAGGAAGGTATTGCCCGGCATTACGAAGGCTCCCCAGCCGATGATGCAGCCGAGTGCCAGTGCCCATACGTTTATAGGCGATAATTTCTTTTCTAGTTTGACTTCTTTTTCCATGTTTTCACCTTTCGCTTATTTTCTACATTTATATATTACATATATTTTTCCATCTGGTTCTTGATTCCCCTGCGCTCAGGCGAGAAGGGGAGATTGAGCAAAACAGGATCAGGCACCGCATTGGGTTCTATGAGGACTGGTCCGTCCTCGCTGATTGCGATATCCCAGCCTACGATACCTGTAATGTGAAGCTTTTCTATCATTTCGTAGACCATGGCTTTTGCTTCCTCGAAATACGGAATCTTAAAGCCTCTTATCTCGGTCCCTGTAACTGGGTGGCATCTGAAACTTTCGCCGTCCCAGTTAACTCCATCGGTCAGAACGACGCCGGTTATGACATCGACTCCTGCGACCACACCGCCACCTGCATGGAGGTTATCCACGACAGAGCTGTCTCCACCCATCTTGAGGGAGATGGCGGCAATGTCTGCGTATTTACCGCCCTTTGTGACGGGAATGCTTTCGGATGAGATCGACATGACCCTCATGCAGTTTACTGAAGAGGGATTGAGAAGGCTCATGTCAGGGTGCTGGATTATCAGTCCTTCAACGACTCCTCTCGGATAGTCTGAGATAGTGTCGTACACTTCTCTTAAACTGTGCTCCGAAAACCTGAAGGCTTCGACGTTTCTCGCCTGAAGCCCGAAGACGGGCTTGTAAATGATGCCGGCGGAATCCCTGAATAATTCCTCAAATCTTTCAAAGGTGCACTCGTTATTGACGCACCAGGGTCTCTTTATATATTCCGCAAAAAATCCATTCGCCCGTTCTTTGCTGTCGTAGATGCCTTTAAGGTGAGAGGCACGACGGAATTTCTGGCGGATGACCGCCTGATGAGCTTTCAGGTAGAAGGTGTCCTGCTCTTCTTCGGTGAGTGCGTATAGCCTGAACTGCCAGTATTCTGCCCAAGTGCAGTGGATGCGGGATCTTATGGCTTTATAATCTGCCCGGAGTTCTTTTCGGGTCCAGCCCATGGAGTCCATGATCTGCTGCTCTCTATAGGGACGGTCATCGCTTTCCTTGGCTTTTCGCTCCAGGTAGCGAGCGTGCTCCTCGTCCAGGTCCTCGAAGGGTATCCTGTAGAATTTTTCGATTATGTACTTCCTGTAAGTGAGCTTCAGGTTCTTGTGGGCATAGGTGACATGCTTTATGGCGGTTTCTCTGTCAACAGAGAGCCCTTGCATGGTCTTCTCAATGCATTCTTCCTTTTGCTCGTTCAGAAGAGCCTTTTTCTCAAGAATTTTGGCTGCTTTAGCTTCCAGCTCTTCGTCAGAAACTGCGTAGAGGGCATACTTGATATAGTCCTTACTCCCGATGCCAAAAGTCTTATATGCGTGGTGCATCTTTTCTTTGGCAGTCCTGTAGTCCCAGCCCGTTGCGTCCATTACTTTTGAGATGCGCTTCTTCATCCTGGGATTTTGCTTTGATTTCTTTGGCTTTGCAGCCTTAGGTTTGTCCTTTGGCACTGATGAAGCATCCTCCTTAGAGGGAAGCAGCTTCCGCACAATTTTTTTAAATGTATTCATCGTTATTTCTCCATTTACGCAAATACATAAACATAATACACTAAAATATACACTTAGCAAAGTGATTTATTGCACAAGGGCGCAAAAAATCTTCATGATATTCAAAAACTAAAAGGTTGTTTTATACATAAAAAGGATACAAAAAACCCACAGTCAAAAGTTGACAAATCGCTTTAAAGTGCTAAAATGTTCTATATAGGAGATCAAAAAAGGAGGAATCTTAACATGAAGAAACTACTCTCAATTCTTTTAATCTTATCTATGATTTTCGTATTCGCAGCATGCGGTTCCGAGGGAACCAATGAGGGCGAAGAAGAAGGAACCGTTGAACTTCCAGAAGTTATCAAAATCGGATTCTTTGCTCCCGTATCTGCTCCAGCAGCTGCTGCAGACGGATTATCATCACTTAACTCAGCAAAACTTGCAGTTAAACTCATCAATGAAAACGGCGGCATCAATGGTTCTACAGTAGAACTCGTTGACATGGATGATGGCCTTGATACAACAGAGGCAGCCAACATTGCAGAAAAACTTGCCTATGATGACAGCATTGTAGCAGTAGTATCCGGATCCTATTCCGGCCCTACTAAGGTTGCTGCTCCTATCTTCCAGGAAGCCGGTAAGCTCATGGTTTCCGCTTATGCAGTTCACCCCGACGTAGTTAACGCTGGAGATCTTATCTTCTCCCAATCCTTCCCGGGCAAACTTCAGGGAACAGCTGCAGCTATCTATGCTACAGAGACCTTAAAGGCTAAGAAGATCGCTATCATCAGCGTAGACCTTGACTTTGGTGCTACTCAGGTAGAAGCATTCAAGGCTCAGCTTGAAAAGATGGGCTCTGATGCAGAAATCGTTTACGAGCAGGCAATCGCTATTTCCGACTCCGATATGTCTTCAGCTGTTACAGCAGCTGCAGCAGAGGGAGCAGACCTGATCTACTCCGTAAACTACTATGAGCAGGCAGCTCAGGTACTTCGTGAAGTAGGACAGAAGGATCTGGGAATCCCTGTACTCGGCACAGAGGGAGCTGACTCCTTCGAACTTCTCAACATCGCAGGCGAGTATGCAGACAACCTTTACATCACAACCAACATGAACCGTGACGACCAGAATGCAGAGACCCAGGCTTACATCGAGAACTATGTAAACGAGTACAACATCCAGCCCGATATGGTAGGCGCTTCCGTATACGACGCATTCCAGGTTCTCTTCGCTGCTATGAAGGAAGTTGGCGTTGACACTCAGGCTATGAAGGATTACATCGCATCCATGGAGAACTTTGATACCGTAACAGGTACCCTTATCCGTTACAACCCGGATGGATCCGCAGTTAAGCCTGTACAGATCCAGAAGGTTACCAACGGCGAATATCACTCCGCTGGTGTAATCGATGATATGGATATCATCGACCCTGCAAACTATAACTAATAGCTGAGCGACACTTAAATGAAGTAAAAGTTTAGAAAAAGGATCAAGGGGAGGCGCTCGCGTCTCCCCTATGATTAATTTAGGGAAGTAGGCACATTATGTTTACTCAACAATTAATGAATGCTCTGGCCATAGGAAGTGTATATGCTTTGACGGCCATGGGCGCTACACTGATTTACGGTATACTGGGTATACTGGACATAGCCAATGCAGGAGCCTACCTGATAGGCGCCTACTTAGGCTGGTATATCTATTACGCCACCGGAAGCATCATACTTGCCTTCGTGCTGTCGATCGTAGCGGTGGGCGTTATGGGAATACTGATCCAGAAATTTATCTATTCGCCGATCCTTGCCAAACCCAATACTCTGTCCATAATACCTCTGGTGGCGGCCGTGGGTCTCTTTACCATGTCTTCGGATCTGGTCAGACTGATCTGCGGACCTTACTCCCTCTCATACAATTTTGATTTCGGAGTAACTTCCATCAAGATAGGACCTGTGGTTCTGGTACCTGCGTGGATCCTCATATTCGCACTGACGGCGGCACTGCTTCTGGTGCTTTGGATCATTTTAAATAAGACTAAACTGGGTCTTGCCTGGCGTGCGACTGCCAATGATACGGAGATTGCCAGGGTTTGCGGAGTCAATACCAATAACGCCATGGCCCTCTCATATATCCTGGGATATGGCTTCGCCGCTGCTGCAGGTATAATGGTAGGAATTCTCTACAATTCCATCACACCGGCTTTGGGCGAAGTACCATCATATAAGATGCTGGCCATCATAGTACTGGGCGGACTGGGAAATCCTCTGGGAACCGTACTGGCAGGACTCATAATCGGCTTTACGGAAGTATTTCTTTCGGCTTATACGAGCATACCTATCCCGAAGGACGCTATTGCCTTCGTGGTTCTGATTATCATGCTCCTTATCAAGCCTGAAGGACTCCTCGGCCAGAAGAATAAGATGTAGGAGGTGTCAGATGAATAGTTCATATCTATTTTCAATTTTGGCCACTGCCTCCATCTTTACGCTTCTCGCCTTATCGCTTAATATCATCACCGGCTATGCAGGTCAGGCGATGATGGGTATAGCGGCATTCTTTGGTATAGGAGCCTATACGGCGGCCATCATAACCACCAGCGGAGGCAATTTTTTCCTGGCCCTTTTAGCAGCCATAGTAGTTTCGGGAGTTTTCGGAGCTGTTCTTGGCGTCATATCCTTAAGACTGCAGGCAGACTTCCTGGCCATTACCACCATCGGCATAAACTTCGTAATGGCAGCCGTGTTCAACTCCCTTAAGATAACGGGCGGAACCCTGGGACTTACGACACAGAAACCTGTGATCTTCGGTCTCAGAATGAACAATATGTACTTTTTCATATTTACGACCATACTGATCGTGATCGTTTGTCTTCTGATAACCAAGATGAGACATTCCTGGTTCGGTATGGCTCTCGCATCCATTGAAAACGATCCGGGTGCAGCCAGATCCTTTGGTATTAACGTCAGCAGATATCAGATACTGGCCTTTACCATAGGCACCGCTCTTGCGGGACTTACAGGCGGAATCTACTCACACAGAATGGGATTCATCTCATCTTCAGACTTCGCTTTCGTAGTATCCATACAGATCGTATCCATGTGCGTAATAGGAGGACTGGGAACTCTGAGAGGTCCCATCTTCGGAGCCATCCTTCTTACGGTTCTTCCGGAAGTTTTAAGATTTGCGGATAACTACCGTGAGCTGGTATATGCTCTGCTTCTGGTAATCATGGTAAGATTCATGCCGGGCGGACTTCTTGGAGACGACAGCCCCGTATGGAAATTACTTGTTAAGTTATTCAGAAAGATCAAGCCAAGAAAGAAGACGAGGGCAGACCTTATCGCTGAACTCGCTTTATCGAGCGGAGGAGCAGAAGCTGCATCACAAGAGAAAGGAGGCCTTGCATAATGGAAGAATTAATGAGAATTGAAGGCCTCAAGATGTATTTCGGAGGCTTGAAGGCTATCGACGGATTCGACCTCACCATCAACAAAGGGGAGACCCTTGGCATCATCGGTCCTAACGGAGCCGGCAAGACCACACTCTTTAACGCCATCTGCGGAGTATATAAACCCACCGACGGAAAGGTAATCCTGGAGGGAAAAGAAGTCCAGGGAACACCTGCCCATGAGATGGCCAAGATGGGCATCGCCAGAACCTTCCAGATTTCAAAGCCCTTAAGGGGACTTACGATATTTGATAACATCGTAGCGGCAGCTGGTGTTCAGGAATATACCGGCATACCTTCGTATTTCCACAGATCCCATACAAAGGAAGTGGAGGATAAGGTAGAGAGCATAATCCACGAGACAGGGCTCGCCGAAGTGGCTAACAAAAAGGCCTCAGACGTATCCCTTGGATACTTAAGAAGACTGGAGATCGCCCGTGTGCTCGTTACCGAGCCGAAACTCATAATGCTGGATGAGCCCTGCGCAGGCCTTTCCAACTTCGCAATAAACGAGATCACAGAACTCATCTTCAAACTGAAAGAGCAGAAGCGCTCCATAGTTCTGATCGAGCACAACCTGCCCCTTACCATGAGGGTCTGCGACAGGATTACCGTACTTTCCTATGGAAAGAAGATCTGCGAAGGATCGCCTGAACATGTAAAGAATGACAAACAGGTAATCGAAGCATACTTAGGAGAGGAGGATAAAGACTGATGCTGGAAATTAAAGATTTGTATGTATCATACGGCATGATGGAAGTCCTCCACGGTATTTCCGTAAACGTAGAAGATAAGGAGCTGGTTTCCATTATCGGACCTAACGGAGCCGGCAAGACCACCCTGATCAAGACTATCATGGGTCTCGTAAAACCTAAGTCAGGCACGATCCTGTACAACGGTGAAGATATAACTCATCTTCCCGCCCATAAGAGAGCAGGCATGGGCATCGGTTACGTGCCCGAGGGAAGACGAGTCTTCGGCAAGCTCACCGTAGATGAAAATCTCAGGATGGGAGCCTACGAGCTGAAGGATAAGGCTCAGATCGCAAAAAACATCGAAATGGTCTATGACATCTTCCCGAGACTTGGCGAACGTTCAAGACAGCTGGCCTCCACCATGTCCGGCGGAGAACAGCAGATGCTGGCCATAGCACGTGCTCTCATGCTTAACCCGAAGATGCTTCTCATAGATGAGGTATCCATGGGTCTCATGCCTATTATGGTAAATACCTGCTTCGAGGTAATCAAAAAATTAAACGACGAAGGCATCACCGTTCTCGTCGTAGAGCAGAATGCCAACAAAGCATTAAAGATAGCCGACAGAGGATACGTACTGGAAACTGGAAATATCGTTCTTTCCGATACGGCAGAAAACATGAGAAAAGACGATACGGTCCAGAAGGCATATCTGGGAGGCTAAAGTATCAACAATGTATAAACAAAGGGCTCCGCAAAAAATGCGGGCCTTTTGTTTTTTTGCGCATTGATTTAAACGGCTCCCCGTGGCATAATATACATAGAGTTTTTTGAAAATTCGGAGAAAGAGACCATGAAAGAAATAGTATGCCCCAACTGCGGAGCGACCTTTGATGCAAGGGAGCCCAAATGCCCTTACTGCGAATATATAAATCCCCTTGGAGCAGAAGCGAAGTATCTGAGAGATCTGGAAGATACCAGACTGAATCTGGATAACGTCGACGAAGAAGCCGAAGACGCTTACATTAAAGACATCAAGTCCGGAGCTAAATTCGCTCTTAAGAGGATAATAGTGATTGTTCTTCTGATAGCGATATTCGTGGGCGGCGGATTTGTGATTCATAAAATCAAAGAAGGAAAAAAAGGCAATTTCAGCGACGAGCTTCTCTGGGAACAGGAGAATTTCCCCATCTTCGATGAGATGCTTGATGATGGAAAGTACCAAGAACTTATGGAACTTTTACTGAAATATGGCGACGAACATAACATCTGGAACTGGGAAAGATATGATGAGTTCGAAAAGATAGCCTCTGAATTATGGGGAACGCCTGAAGAACAGGAAGAAACCGGAGAAGACCAGGAAGAAACCGGGGAGGACGGAGAATGAAGTGTAAATACTGCGGTAACAACTTAAATATTGAAGACAAGTTCTGTCCTTACTGTGGGAGACCAAATCCTTTCGCCCAAAAGCATCAGGAGGAGATGGAGCGCTATGAGAAGGATTACAGCGAGACCAAAAAGGATGTCCTTGAGAAGTCAAGAAGACTGAACCGAAAGACCGTCATGATCACGGTGATTGCGGTGCTCATAGCTTTGATAGCATCCTGCTGCTTTGTGCTTTCCAGGGCCAGCGATATCAGATATGATATGTTGAAGAAGGCTCAGGCAAAGGAATTCCCGACCCACTCTGCAGAAATCGAAAGACTTATGGATGAAAGGGATTATCTCGCAGTCAATGCATACGTCGAAGAAAATCAGCTTTCCTACATTTCGACCTATGAAGATGCATATAGCTGCGTGATGAACGCATCTAACTATTACAAGTATTTCTATGTATACCTGATGGAACTTCAGGGCATAAAAAAATACCCTGACAAATACGTTTTGAGTGAAGAGGAAGGAGTCGAGCAAATTGCAGAGTTCATTCACACCGTATATGAATGCGGTGTACCTCAGGAGTATAACAAAGAGTCATTTACAGAAGATAACAAGGCCTACGTTAAGGACCTGACCAAAGAGATGGAGACCATGGTTCAGGGATACTTCGGATTAAGCGATGAAGATATCGAAAAGATGAGAACCATGTCAGAAGCGAAGATAGTAGTTTTGCTGGAGGGAAGCCATGAGTAAGAAGACAAAGCAATCAGCAGGTATCGGAAATCACCTGTATGGAATCATCATATTTATACTCTGCCTGATCCTCGTAGTAATGTCCATAATCATTGTGAGGGAACTTACCGAACCCGCTTCGCATTTTGAATATGAGGGAGACTACCTCCTGCATGAATTCCAGAGAGGGGAGTATGGCGACACCGTTTTGTCTGCAAAGCGTGCCATCGTCCAGGGAAAGACCTCTGAAATGAGCAATGACTACAAGGTGGCCTTCACGATCCTCGAATATTTTGAAGCAGCGTCCTACTATAAAGGACATCTCAATGCAGGAGACAAGGAAGGCGCAGAACAGTATAAGCAAAAAATGCAAGCCGCCCATGATAAACTCGGAGAATTCGAGTTCATGGCAGAAGAGGTGGATGAATACCTGGACTTGAACTAAAAAAGACCGGAGCCCTTTGATCAAGGCTCCGGTTTTAAAATACTTTGATTTACCTTATTCGCTGATTTTCAGTGCCTTCGCCAGTTTCCTGACGGGCTTCATGTAGACTTCTCTCACCTTAGGAGAAGCAGCTGCCAGATAGCAGACCTCTGCCAGTATAATACCGCCTATAACGTCCGGAATCAAGTGCTGCTTGGTGGTAAGGGTAGAGATGCAGATCAGTATGGCGAAGATAAGAGTGAAGACCTTGTATCCCTTTGGAATGTCATCACGTTTCCTTATTCCGATGAAGCAAAGCCAGCTGGCCAGACAGTGGATGGAAGGGAACAGATTGACTGGTGAATCCATCTGATAAATGAAGGTTACAAAGGTATTCCATGCTGCATCCGTTCCGGGAACAGGTCGAACCATGGTGGTCGGCATGACGAGGAAAAAGATAAAGCACACGACTCTTGAAAAGAAGTCGGCCGCAAAAAATCTCTCGAGGCGATTTTTTGCGCTTTCCCCGACATCCCCCGTTTTAAACACGTCCGATGCGATAATCGTATAGTTTATCAACCAGAAGAGGAAGGTAACACAGTAGATGGTTATGCTGATAGGAATAAAGGGTATCGCATCATCCAGCGGAAAAGAAAATACCCTGTGCGGAAAATCGTGCGCGATTACTTTAGCTCCTGCGTAGGCACCCATGTTCCAGATAAGGCTCAATGTCAGGAGCAGAATTATATATTTGATATTATTTTTTTTGCTGTTCATATTAACCCCCTTAACTCTAACAGTATACTATAAAATCGACATAATAAAAAGTTTAAATTCTGCTAATTTATGGCAAACAAATTACAGGACCGGTGGTAAAAAAGGAGATTTTTGTAGTATAATTAATTAGTAAATATATGAAAACAGCATTCAGGGAGGGCAAAATGAACTTAAAGAAAAGACTTGAACAGAGATTCTATAGATATTCAGCGATTCCCAGTCAGAGCGATCCTCTAAATGAGACCGTTCCCTCATCCGTAGGGCAGTGGGAGATGGCGGAGTTACTGGCTGATGATCTTAAGGAGCTGGGGGTTACGGACATATCCATCGGTGAGACCGGTGTGGTATACGGACGTCTTCCTGAGAGACTTAAGAAAGGACACAAGCCCGTCCCGAAGGTGGGCTGGTGCTGCCATATGGATACGGTGGATGTGCATCTTTCGCCGGAAGTACATCCGCTTACGATCAGAAATTACGCGGGTGGTGACATCTGCCAGAACGAGGAAAAGCAACTCTACATCAGGGAAGAGGATCACCCGGAACTCAGGGATTACATCGGTCAGGACATCATAGTGAGCGACGGCACGTCGGTACTTGGAGCCGACAACAAGGCGGCCGTATCCAATATAATGGTGGCTCTAGAGATACTTCAGGAAGATCCGGAACTTGAGCACGGCGAGATATATATCTGCTTCGTGCCCGATGAAGAGACGGGACTCAGAGGATCGAAATCCATGGACTTCTCAAAGTTCCCCGTGGACTTCGCCTATACCATCGACTGCTGTGAGCAGGGCGAGGTTGTATACCAGACCTTCAATGCAGGTGAGGCGGTGCTCAGTATCAGAGGCGTCTCTGCTCATCCCATGTCTTCAAAAAACAATCTGGTGAACCCGGCCATGGCGGCTGTGGACTTCATCAATCTCCTCGACAGAGCAGCGATGCCGGAGCATACGGAGGATACAGAAGGATATCTCTGGGTAACGGACATCTACTGCGATGGGCTCGACGGCAAGGTCATGATTGACATCAGGGACCACGACCTCAAAAAATACAACGCCAAGAAGGAATTCCTGAAGAAGGCTCTGGAAATCACCCAGATGAAGCATCCTAAGGCTCAGATGTCTTTAGAGATGAAGGACATTTACGGCAATATCTTCGATGCAATTACTGAGGACAACAGGGTCTGCATCGACTATATCTATCGTGCGCTGGACGAACTCAAGATTGAACCCAAGACGAAAGCCATGAGGGGAGGAACTGACGGGTCCTTCATTTCCACCAAGGGAATACCTACGCCGAACTACTTTACGGGAGCTCTGAATTTCCATTCATCGGCGGAGTTTTTGCCCATGGATGCCTTTGCAAATTCCTGCAGGCTGACCCTTAAACTCATCGAACTGATTGCAGAGGAAAAATAACAAAAAAGTTGTGCTGAACATCAATTTATCGTATGGATTTGTACATTATCTTGTGATATAATCCTACTATATGGTTTGAAATAATATTAAAAAGGGGGAAAAGGTGCTATTGCACGAAGGGAATTCATGAAATATTGCTCAAAGTGTGGAAATAAATTAAAAGAGGAAGACGTTTTTTGCTCGAGATGCGGAGCCAAGACTTCGGTATTCGGAGCCTATGATAAGCCAGGCCACGAGGAGAAAAAAACCGAGATCCAGACAAAAATGAAAAAGGTCCTTGATCCCGATGCGCCGGGAGCCAGATACACGGCGGCAGTTGAGAAGAATGCCGTTGCCGTCACTGAATACTTAAAGCGTGCGTCGGATCTGGAGTGGGAACTGTATCAGACCGAAGAAATCGGCATCCAGCTCAAGGAAAGAGAGAGGAGCTGGAGGGAAGAGGTCGAGAAGGAAAATCAGGCGATCGCAACCTATGAGGAAAAAATCGCCGAGACCGAGAGACAGATCAGAAACTACTCCAAGAAGGAATACAGAAGAAAGGCTTTCGACTACAAATTCAAGTTTGACCTTTTGCTCTTTGTCGAAATCTTCGGCGGGCTGCTGGCGCTGTTTGCCATCGGCGGACTGGCATCCATCCCTCCGTTCGTTTGGCTCTTTGACGGCATCGTGTCCATAAGCAGCCCAGGCGGCAAGGTAAACTTCCTGATCGTGCTTCTCATCCTTTTCGGAATACCTGCGATCATCGATCTTGTCGTTCAGGCTATCAGATACTATATGAACAAGACTGAGCACGAGAAGAATGAGGACGAAGCCAACATAAGATACGAAGAAGAACAGGAGCAACTGGAGAAGGAAGCGCTTGAATCGTTCAATAACGATTTGAACGACTACACGAATATCGTCAAGATGCGTCAGAACGAAAAGGCGAGAGTGGAGAACGTAGTAATCAAGCAGGTCCTCGAGGAAATCGAAAAGAACACGGCTGAAGCCGAGAAGGTGAAAGACCTTATGAGAAAGTTCTACTCGACACAGGTGATCTTCCCCAAGTACCGTTCGCTGGTACCGGTCAACACCATGCTCAGCTACTTCAAAGCGGGCCGCTGCTCCGAACTTACAGGACACGGCGGCGCATATAATATGTACGAGAAAGACCTTCAGATCAAGGCCATACGCACCAACCTTTCTGAGATCGCAGAACTGGGCGAGAACGCTTCTGACAGCCAGAAGGAAATGGTGTCCAGACTGGAAATCATCGGCAATCAGGTAAAGAACATCATGGCTACCGTGGATGAGGTTATCGCAGGAAATATGTCCGCTAACCCCAACGGAACAGAGCTCAAAAAGCCGCTTGAATACAGCCGCGAGCTCAAGAGATACTACGGAAGCCTTGCAGGAAACCTCTCTGATCATATGGAATATATCCAGGACATAAATAATCATTCTAGACACTGGTTCTGATTATGAAACATAAATTTTATCGAAAAGGAGTCTTATCATGGAAACAACAACAGTAAGAGAATTATTCAGAAACACTGAAGTTTATGGCGGAAAAGTCGTACTTGTAAAGGGATGGATCAGAAACAACCGTAATTCCAACAAGTTTGGCTTCATCGACTTAAACGACGGTTCTTTCTTCAAATCTGTGCAGATCGTTTATGAAGAGGACTCCCTTAATAATTATGAAGAGATCGCCAAATCATACGTTGGCGCTGCTATCGGTGTTAAGGGACTCCTGGTCCTCACACCTAATGCTAAGCAGCCCTTCGAGATCAAGGCAGAGGAAGTATGGGTAGAGGGAACATCCACACCGGATTATCCCCTTCAGCCCAAGCGTCACTCCATGGAATTCTTAAGAGAGATTGCTTACTTAAGACCGAGAACGAACACCTTCAGCGCGGTATTCAGAGTAAGATCCCTCGTGGCTTATGCCATCCATAAGTTCTTCCAGGAGCAGAACTACGTATATGTTCACACTCCGATCATTACCGGTTCCGATGCAGAAGGCGCAGGCGAGATGTTCAGAGTAACCACGCTCGATCTTGATAACCTGCCTCGTACAGAGGACGGCAAGATCGACTTCACCGAGGACTTCTTCGGAAAGTCCACCAACCTGACCGTATCCGGCCAGCTGGAAGGAGAGATCTTCGCCCTGGCTTTCAGAAACATCTACACCTTCGGACCCACCTTCAGAGCAGAAAACTCATACACAGCCCGCCACGCATCCGAATTCTGGATGGTAGAACCGGAGATGGCGTTCTGCGACCTTAAGGGCGACATGGAAGTTATGGAGGACATGGTCAAGTACATCATTTCCTTCGTACTCGAAAACGCTCCTGAAGAGATGGCTTTCTTCAACCAGTTCGTGGACAAGGGACTGCTTGATCGTCTCAACCACATTCTGAACTCAGACTTCGGTCACGTTACATACACTGAGGCTGTTGAACTTCTTCAGAAGTCCGGCAAAGAATTCCAGTATCCCGTTGAGTGGGGCATCGACCTCCAGACGGAGCACGAAAGATACCTCACCGAAGAGATCTTCAAAAAGCCCATATTCGTAACGGACTACCCGAAGGATATCAAGGCCTTCTACATGAGAGTGAACGACGACAACAAAACAGTTGCCGCCTGCGACTGCCTGGTACCCGGCGTTGGCGAGATCATCGGCGGTTCCCAGAGAGAGGAAAGACTCGATGTGCTCGAATCCCGTATGGACGAGCTGGGACTCAACAAGGAAGACTACTGGTGGTACCTGAACTTAAGAAAGTTCGGCGGAGTTACCCACTCAGGCTTTGGTCTGGGCTTCGAGAGAATGGTAATGTACCTCACAGGAATCCAGAACATCAGAGACGTGCAGCCGTTCCCGAGAACACCTAAGAACGCAGAGTTCTAAAGGACGTAGTTATACGTTTCCACTTAATATGAGAAAAATTACGAAAAAGGATGTGTTTATTTTGAAATTCACATCCTTTTTATGTTATCGATAAAAAGAGCCGGAACTGGAAAGGCCGCCCCTCATAAGAAAGTTTTATAGTTTCCAGGAATGGCATGATCTTCGGGTCATGCCATTTCCTGTGTCATCAGTTCACTCAGCGGGATGAACCCGATTCCCCCATGATCCATTTTCAGGACCGATACAAATATACCAACATGGTTTTGAACTGTCAATTATCGCCAAAGCTGGCTTGTTGGGATAATCCCAAACCCTTATGATCGCACAAGTGCGAGCTG
>JAEEGL012685378.1_pt1 | contig 29799 bp, 53 predicted proteins | sample 9134231 | NCBI WGS metagenome assembly JAEEGL01 (sample SAMN16246548, study PRJNA631951) | gut metagenome | biome: gut microbiome; feature: rumen; material: fiber-attached | host: Bos | place: Iran: Karaj | collected 2018-10
ACCATTGATTGTAACTGGAACCTGTGCCTTTGGAACTTCATTAACAAATGGCACAGATGCAATTATTGCTATTACTAATGTATCACATACTGTTGCACAAATTGCTACAGCAGTAACAGCAAATCGTCCTATATATTTTATTTTAATTAATAATAGTATGAAGATAATGCTACAATATAGTGCCTATGACGGTTCTAATTATTATTTTACTAATGCTTATGATCCTTTTACTTCTACTGTTTATGATAATGAATCATTTAATATTACAGTAAAAGCATCTAATATTACAAATGTTTCAGACTCTACATATGATTCATTTGTTTATGCTATTACATATAATAAAAATGCTTTTGTAACTCAATCTGATATGACAAGTGCTATTAATACTGCTATTGGTGGAGTAACTGAGTTTGATACTCAAGTAGTTCAATCTTTACCCCAAACTGGTGTTGAAGGAACTATTTATTTTACTCCTAATAATCATGGTACTAATGATATTTATGATGAATTTATTTATGTTAATAACGCTTGGGAAAAAATTGGTAATACACAAGTTGATTTAACTGGATATGTTCATCGTAATGATTTAGCAAATGTAGCTCTTACAGGAAGTTATAATAATTTAGTTGATACTCCAAATATCCCTACTAAAACTAGTGATTTAACAAATGATAGCAATTTTATTACATTAAATGATGTCCCTACAGAATTACCAGTAGTAACTACAACTGATAATAATAAAGCATTGGGTGTGGTAAATGGAACTTGGGGAAAAATGAATGTTTTTGATGGTAATTATAATTCTTTAACTAATAAACCTACTTTATTTAGTGGTAGTTATAATGATTTAACTAATAAACCTACTATTCCATCTGCTACAACTGTTACTCAAACAATTACCTCAGGTGTAAAAATTGCTGAAATTAATGGTACGGCTATCTATGCTCCTTCTTATACGAATGGCGATTAGATTAGTTATTAAGGAGGGATAATTTATGGCTGAAGATTTAAGAATTTTTGGAACAGATTTTGATACTGTAAATGCTTTACGTGTTACTACTCAAGAAGGCCCTCAAATTCTCTATACATTAGGTGATAATACTGGTTTAAGATTACAAAATAAATCAGTGACTCCAGCAGAAATAGCCCAAACAGTTTTACCCGATGAAACTTACTATGGTTTAAGTTAGGTAAATGTTGATCCAATTCCTTCGACATATTTAGTACCAGAAGGAACATTAACTATTAATAGAAATGGTACATTTAATGTTAAAGAATATGCAAACGCTGAAGTAAATTATCTTTCAAATAATCAAAATAAATCAGTTAGTCCTACTCTTTAGTAGCAAACTATTACAGCAGATAGTGGCTATGATGGTTTAGGAACTGTAACTGTTGGAGCAATAAGATTATAGAATAAAACAGTTTCTCCAACGACAGCCTCATAGTAGATTACGGCTGATGCTAGTTATAATGGATTAGGAACTGTAACTATAAATGCTCCTACTTTACAAAGTAAAACCGTGACGCCAACAAAATCCACTTAGACTGTAAACTATGATAATAATTATGTTGGATTGAGTAGTGTAACTATTAACCCAATTCCAGAAAATTATATTGATACAACTGATGCCACAGCCACAGATGCTGATATTCTATATGGACAAACTGCTTATGTAAATACTCAAAAAATTACAGGAACTTTTACAGTATCTCGTTTATATGAAGGAGCTGAAATTCCTTCTGATAATATGGGTAATATAGGCGATATGTATATCTAGGTTGGGTGATTAAATGGCAAATATAGAAGCAAGAACTTTAACTTTAGTATACGGCACAGCAAAAAATTATTTTACTGGTTCAGGCATACAATTAGACTATTAGGGTTGGAACCAATAGCCAATGGCAATTTGGAATTGGAAAGATGGAACAGCTACTATGAATAGTACTGGAAAAAATGTTTTATATCCTAAAGCTGGATTGCATCCTATTAAAGCTGACTATACTATGATTGGGGCGGCAAGTGTTGATGGAGCACATTTATCTGTTTAGATAGATGAAGTAAGTATTTTTGAAGGAGATTATCCGAATGATAGTAATGAACATACTATATCTTTAACAAATCAAACTCTCCCAGCAATTATTAACAGTACTAGTAATAGTTCAATTATTTTTCATTTAACTGCTACTAGCCAATCATTTTTTGGTGGTTTTGGAGTTAGAAATAATTCTTTTATGACTTTTTATTTTTAGCAATGGGATTTAGTTGGATATTCAACTGGCGATGGAGTATAGGCTGTTATGTCTCCTGGACGAGTATATGCCGGAGAAACTGTAACTTTTTCTACTTTATTAAATGATAATAGTATTTTTCATGGTTGGTATAGCGATGCTGAACATACTCAATTAGTATCTACAAATTAGACTTATACTGTAACAGCTTCAGCAGATTTAACACTATATGCTTATGCTACAAAAAAACCTGATAAATATAATAATAAATTATATTTTAAAGGAAAATCAAATAATTCAAAATGGAAACATCCATATTCAATATATAAAAAAACTATTAATGGTTGGGAATTATAGTCTAATATTAATAGTATTCCTGAAGAATATAATTATTCTAATGCTTCAATAGTACATGATTTTAATAATACAACATATCGTGTGACTGCAAAAGTAAGAATTGAACCCTATACTATTTATTTTTTAAATAATAATTTATCAAATCGTTTTTTAACATCTATTTCTAATAGTACTAGTTTTGAGTTTATTCCTATTGAAGAGGGATTAGCTCTTATTTATAATGGTAATTATAATTCTGCTACTCAAACCTTAACAGTGCAATGGTATAGCACAGAAGATTTTTAGGTTAGAACCATGACTATTAACGCTACTCCACAAACTTATACGCAATAGATTTATTTTATTGATAAAGATGGAAATAATTTTACAGTCACTAAAAATTCAAATGAAGCATATACTGTTACTACTCCATCTGGTTATACTAATTTTATAGGTTGGAAAGAATATTATGGAAATGTCCCAACAGGCAGAATTTTAGAAGTAGGACAAAGCTATTATGATGTTGGTACTAATAAACAAGTTTATTATACCCCACTATTTAATGAATAAAGGAGGTAAGTAAAAATGCCACAAGTTTTAGTAACTGATACTTATTTAACAGCTATTGGTGATGCTATCCGTTATAAAAATGGTTCTGAAAATAATTATACTCCCGCACAAATGGCTCCAGCTATTCGCGCACTTGAGGGAACCCCTGAAGGATACTTACTTCCTTCTGGAACTTTTGAAATTACTGCTAATGGAGAATATGATATTGCTCAATATCAACGAGTACATGTTAATTTTACTCCTACCATTACAGAAGCAGGTTACGTTTCTGAAGATGCTAATGGTATTGTAACTTTTAGCCCTGATGCAGGTTTATATTTATAGCAAAAAACAGTAAATCCTTCTTTAACCCAATAGGTGATTTCCGCAGATCAAGGATATGAAGGACTTTTAAATGTTACTATTAATGCTGTATCGTTAGAAAATAGAACTGTTTCTCCAAGCAATAGTTAGCAAACTATTACTACTACAGATTCTTCTACTTATCAAGGTTTAGGGACAGTAACAATAAATGCGGTATCTTTAGAAAATAAAACTGTTACTCCAGGAGACAACCAATAGACAGTAACTGTTACTTCTAATTCTAATTATCAAGGTTTAGGGACTGTAACTGTCAATGCGGTTCCTACTAATATATATGTAAAAATATCTAATACATAGGCTTTTTATACTGGTAATGATACCCCTAGTAATTCTCTTGGTAACAATGGGGATATTTATTTACTAGCATAAGGAGGTATAAATAATGAATAAAATTGAACAAGGAATTAAATTAAATCAAGAACATATTAATAAAAGATTAGCTGGTATTGAAGAAGAAATTTCTTTTGCAGATTAGATTATAAGTTTAGGGTTTAAAGATTTAAATGATTTTTTTGAACAAAAAAGAATTTATGAAATGTAGCAATTTTTAAAAGGAAAAGTTTTTACGACAACTCCAGAAGAAGGATTATAGTTAATTCAAAATAAACAATTTGGTATTATTTCAGTAGATAATAATACAACTTTTGTTTATAAGGGTAATGATAAAAAAGAAATTAATACTAAATATTGCAAAGATAATAATATTCCTATTTATAATTATGGTACTTTTGGCGGCGCTGTTGTTGTTTCACCTGGAGATTATAACATAGGGGTTGTCTTACCTCTTATTATAGATTTAGATAGTGCTTTCTTCTTAAATAATATTGCTTTAATTTTAGAAAAATATTTTTCAAATGTTAAGGTAGATAATAATGATATATTGATAAATAATAAAAAAGTTCTAGGGTCTGCTGGTTTTGGAAATGAAGAATTTTTCTTTTTTGTTGCTCAAATTTCTTTTAGTGATAAATCTGAATTAATTGAAAATATCTGTGGTCAAATTGAAGAAAATGGAAAATAGCCTGGATATATAAATCCAACTATTTTATCTGCTCAAACATTAAAGGAGGAATTACTAGCATGGTTACAAGGACTATAACTCTGCGGCCAAATGCTGATATTTCTGTTGGTCACAGTTTATCCGCTGGTAGTTCTGGTTATTCATTAATTTCAGAAGCAACAGCAGACAATGACTCTACTTATATTTATTAGACTCTTTCTAATGCGGAAAATTCTTCTTCTCTTACATCTACTTTTAGATTATCTGGAACAATGCCAACAGATCCTTATACTATTTCAGCAGTAAGATTATATGCTAAAGGTCGTAAAAGTACTGCTGGGGAAACTGCTTCTTTTGAAGTTTATTTTGGCATTAATACAACTTCTGTAAGCTCTAATTCAAATAGGGGCATAATAGTTAATTCTAGTAGTATTGGTAGTAGTTGGAGTTCCAGTCCAACATCAGCAAGTAGTAGTGCCTTAGTTACTGATATTAATAATTATTTAAATGCAAATAATGGCGCTTTTCCCACTGTTAGTGTAAAAGTTGTTACAACTGGACAAAAATCAAGTACAAAAAATGCATCCAATGGCTATGTTAGAATTACACAAATTTATATGGAAGTAGATTGTGAAGTAGATACTGGATAGCATATTTTTATAAAAGAAAATGGAAATTGGGTTGAATATTCAAAAGTTTTTGTTAAACAAAATGGAGTTTGGGTAGAACAAGCTGATTTACCATCTGTATTTGATACAAATACTATGTATTTAAAGAAAACATAAAAATAAAAAATAGGGGAGATACTCTTAATTGAGTATCTCCCCATTATTTTTTTAATTAACTAAAGATTTCCATCCATTACTGGTATAAACAAAAGGTTGTGTTTCTCTCCAAGTTGATCCATCATATATAAATGGCACAACTTTTACCCATCCATCCGTATCATTTTTATAAATATAATTTCCTCTAAATTTCCAAATAGCATATAAATTAAAAGTTGCTCCATCTGTTGTAGTTAAATTATTATGAGGAGCTCCATTAGTTCTTAAAACAGTTCCAGCAGTAGCATTAGCAACACTACTTGCCCATCCATCAAAACTATATCCAATTTGAGGTGTAAAACTATTTAATCGTAATGTTTCACTAGATCCAACTTTAAAAACAGAATTACTCATAGTACCATTTCCACCATTAGCATTATATTTTACAGTATATTTATTACGATTAAACCACATATAATAAGTAACATTATCACTATTTATAGAAATATTTGATGTAGATAAAGAAGAAGTAGAGGAAGAAAAAGATGTTGACCATCCTTTAAAGATACTATTACTAGGAGCATTATAAAATACACTTGGAGATGCAGTGGTTGATCGAATAATATAAGTATTTGCATTACCCTAAGTCTCATAATTTGAATTATTATAAGTTCCTGTCGTTCCAGTAGTTTTTTCTAAAATATTTTGAATTGTATAACTATAAATATAAACCGGGGTAGTTGCGGAATTTCCAGTATCATCTTTAGTTATAAAATAATAAGTTCCAGCTGAAGAAATAGTTTTGGTTATTTCTCCAGTATATGTAGTATTAGGAGTACCAGTTGAGGAAGTACCCCAATAATATTTAATATTTTCAGAAATATCTGATGTTGATAAAGTAAGAGTTTGAGTTGTCTATAAACCATTATATCCACCCCTTACTATATTATCTGGACTGTCACCATCAAACCAATAAGCATATAAAGTAGTAGCAGAAGTTTTATCATATCTGTTTGCTGAAGTTCCCGTTGGTGTATAGTACGGGGTACCAGTTCCATTAGTACCATCATAATATCCCTAAAAACTATATCCTGGTCTAGTTGGAACACTTATAGATGGCATTGCACTATTATAAGTTGCTGTAACACTATTGGTACCACCTGAACCATTTTGTTTATCAAAAGTTACCGTATAAGTATTTGGCTGCCAATTAGCATATAAGGTTATAGTTTTATTATTGGTAATTTCTGTTCCACCATTTAATCTTTTTGTAGTTACGCAATTTGTTGTATTACTATCTGTATCATCCTAATGAAATTTATTTCCTGTGCCACTTGCGTTTGTGCTCCAAGCCTATGTTTCATCAATATGATATCCAGTTCTTATTACTCCCCAATAAGTATTGTCTAAATTATATAAATTCCAATGTGTAGTAGTAATGGGAATAGTATCTATCCATTTATCATATGCAGTGCCATTTACTTGACGACTTTCAATAGTAGCTGCACTTGTGTTATATCTAGATGGACGAGTTGCTGTAGAAGAAAAACTTCCTCCATTATGATTATATTTTAATGTTACCGCAGCAGGATTCACAGTAACAGTAACCCAAACACCCATATCCTAACCAAGATATTGCCCTGTATATTGATCTCTTACTACAACAGCAACTTGTTTATTACTATAACCAGTTAAATAACTAGTACCACCTTTAGCATAAATATTTCGACCACTTAAATAAAGATAGTCAGTAGCTCCTGTTAAAGTATAAGTAAAGGAGCCAGAACCTCCAGTAGGTTCAGCAATAGTAGTAACAAGCTAATCACTACTTGAATAATTTAAAGTTTTAGTTACATCTGTTTGAGACCAATGGACTTGATCAAGATTTAATCTAATAGTTTGTGAAGGTGTCGCCTAATGAGAATCACTATCTGCGCCTGAAGTACCACTAGGCTTAACTACTCTTCCGCTAATAGTAAAAGTACCTTGTGTATAGGTATCATTCCAACTTAAAGCATTAGCATCAATTGTAAAAGCAGGAGTATATGTATTAGCTGTTCCATTATCTAAACGAGCATAACTAGTTGAAATACTTCTATTAGTAGAATCAGTATATAATGTGGTCTAACTAGGGTAAGGAGTACTAGGATTTGAATGATGAGTTCTCCATCTCCAATGTCCAGTTGTTGCTTCACTATAATTATTACTTTTTTTAGCTAAAACACTTAATGACCCTATATATATACTACATTTTGTTGAATCTACAGATAAGTAATAAAATAACTATCCCATTATATCGCCATATGAAGAAGTATCCCAATCACTATACTAATTTCCATTAGTTCCTTTATAAACATCTAATATTGCTGCCATATATTATTTCACCTGCCTATTAATCAACATACATAAAGAAAATATCCCCTGTTTCCATATCACTGGTAGGGAGTGTAGTTCCATAAGAAGTTGTATATATATTAAATTTTCTTAAATATAAAGCTTTCCATCTTGTATTAATTTTACCAAGATCATAAGTTCCTCCTTGTGCTGGGAAAATAGCTGAACTAGTCATACGATACCATGTACTATCACCATTAGCATCAAAACCAATTGCTAAATTTGAATCTGAAGGAACTGTAATATAATTATAAGAAGAGCTCCCTGTTCGAGAAAAAGCAATACGAGCAGTAGCTGCAGTTGTTCCTGTTAAAGTTAAAGATGAACTAATACTCACCGTCCCTCCTACATGGAAGGTGGTAGAAGGTGCTGTCGTACTACCAATAGCAACATGGGTGCTATCAACATAATGATATCCAGAAGTAATATTTCCACTTGAATTTGTATAACACATACGAGAAGCTGTCTGAGTAGTGTTGCCAGTACCACCATTACCAACTGGTAAAGTCTGTAACCAAGTTGGAGCTCCAGTACCAGCTGATTTTAAAATATATCCCGAAGTACCAGCTGAGGTAGGAGCATAGAAGCTGGCTGTTGAAGCTGCTTTTGAAGTGCCATTTAATGTAACTGCAGTACCGCCTGCATAAGTACTACATTCAGCAGGAGCTCCAGATGATAAATAAATAGGTTTAGTAGTCGAACCTTTAGTATCTGATCCTAATTTACTTGCTGATGTAGCATTACCATCAAAGGTTGTAGCTTTAATGATTCCATTTGAAGGTTTTACTAAAATTGAAGATGCAGTATAAGTAGAACCTGTGGTTGTTGTTAATTCTGCAGTACTGCTTGAATTAGAGTTTGACCCTATTAATAAAGGTCGCCAATTAGTATAATCACTTAAATTTGATATAGCAGTTTGAGTAACTTTAGTATCTACTGGCGTTTGCCAAGTTCCATCTTCACGATAAAATTTTGCTGTTCCGCTTCCAGTTCCTAATACATTATCAATAGTTGCTTTAGTGATATTATGTACATGATCTCCACGAGCAAAACCATTATTAGTTCCTGTGCTAGCTGATGTTCCTACAGCACTAATTGTTCCAGTATAAGCACTTGCTCCTTCTGGTACATCAGCGCTAGTAATATATCCTGCATCATTGGTAAATGAAGATATTGCCGTTGGAACTGTTGGTGTTTTGAATATAACATTTGTTCCACCCGCAGTAAGCTTATAAGTAGTATTATGAGCCAAAGTAATTGTTGCGGTACCACTATCTGTTGCTAATGAAGTAGTATGAGTATGATTTCCTGCCGCAGCTGTAGCAGAAGTAGTTCCAATTGTTAAATTCGATTTATTATTCCATGTATATTTTTCACCAGTTGTTACTAATGAAAGAGTATTTCCGCCACTTGCCGCTGTTGATGAAACAATAGCTGTTCCATAACCTGTAATATGACCTAAAGCATCAATTTTAATAGGATAAATCGCCTAGGTAGCTTGCGCTGTAATAGCAGTATTAGAATGACCAAGAGTTGTTCCTGTTACTTTTAATCCTCCATTATTTGTTGCACCAGTAATAGTACCTGTATTTTTTGTAAAACCCCATCCAGAAACAGTAGATTCAGTTACGGTAGGGGCAGCAGACCCCCAATAAACAGATCCATTATTTGAAAGCAAAACCTAACCTTCTGTCCCGGGACCATAAGTAGAGCCACCAGCAGAAGTTGGTGCAATTAAATTCGTTATCTATATATTATTTACATAAGCATCTCCAATTAATCGAGTTGCTCCATTTACTATAAGGTCTTTTAATTGAGCCATTAGACAATTAAACCTCCCTTTAAATTTATCTTAAACTATATTAAATATAGCATATTTTTCTATCTTTGTCAAAAAATCAATAATTAATATTCATAAAGATTGGTTCCTAGAATTTTTTTAGTTTTAAAAATAGAAGCCTAACCATTATTATCATCTTCTATAGTAGAAGTCTAAAATAATCCGGTTTTAGTAATATTTAAATTATCATTCTCTATAAAATCTCTTGCATATATATTTCCATTATTATCTATTGTTGCTGAAGTATTATATAATTCTAAAATTGCTTCTGAAGATAAAACAGTATAATACATACGAAAATCACTCATCTATCCATTATAATATGGAGTACTTGGATTAGCAGTAGCTGCTTCACACCCTAAAAATAATCTAGCATTTGTATTAAAATGAATACCATAAGAAGTATTTGGGTATGTATGATGTAACTATCCATTAATATAAGTTTTTGTTCCATTTGTATCATATACCCATGTAATCATATTCCATTCATTTGCAATTAATGCAGATGCCTATATTTCCTTACTATCAAATTTATAACCATAAGAAGTTTGAGCTGCATTCGTACAAACATAAATAGAAAAGCGAACATATCCAGAGTCTCCTGCTTCACAATTAAATCCACCCGATTCAGTACAACTAAAAAATTTCATATTTGCACCATTACTCCAAGTTGTATTTTTAACCCATAAATTAATTGTCATTGCTTGAGCGTGCTATGCAAAAATTTTATTTTCATTTACTTTGATATATGAATTAGACCCATTAAATTTAACCCCATTATTATATCGCGATGAATCATTTAATATAGTAATATTATTAATAGATCCATGATTTTCATAACCAGAAGAATCATAAATAGTTGTTGATTCTACAGACTAATTATCTAATTTATAATGTAATACTAATCCTTTAGAAATTTCTTCAACTTCTTTTACTGATAGACAATGATCATAAAGTCTAAAATCATTAATAGAACAATCTAGTGCAGATTCCCTTAATAAAAAATTATTTCCTTTTATATAATGAGATTTATCTGCATTTGTTGTAGTTTTCCACAATGTTCCATCTATAAAAAACTATGTTATACCAGTTTCATAATCAATAGTAAAAGCATAGTGATACCATTGACCTATATTTCTCTAAGTTGCTCCACTATTGGATGTATTATAATACCATACCCCTGTAGTCATAGCCTCTGTATTTCCATTACTATTATAATAATAAAATTCTTGTCTACAACGATAATCAGATGTCCCATCAGTAGAATACCAAGAAAAAGGATCTAACCAATTCGTTGAAGTACCCGCATTAAGTTTTACCCAATAAGCAAAAGACATCTATTTTTTTCCCGCCATTTCTGGTACTGCAAACCATCCTAATTGGCTATTTAAACAAGACTATCCTATTTTTCCAGAAGTAGCAAAAGTAACTGTATTTGTTAAATTTATATTTGCTAATCCCTAATTATATAAATCCCCATTTAAGGGTAACCAAACCTATAAACTCATTTACTCAACTCCCTTTACTCTAAATCTCTTGGAATAATGCTAGTCCCATTAATATTCATTGATATTCTATATAATTCTTTTACTTGTGCTTCTGTTAAAGCAGTCGCATAGATACGAAACTCTAATATATCAGTATTATTAGAACAATAAGAAGTTCCAGTATCCCAGCCATTAATATAAATTGATGTTCCACTTATTGCTTTATATGTTTTTGCTTCAGCCCATAATTCACCGTCTAAATATACATAACACTTAGAACCATTTCCAACCATAACATAATGGTGCCATACATTTACTGAAGGCGCAGATACCTATGTAGTTGTACCTATTTTATATAAAGGATTATTAGAACCATCTCCAGTATTCCAAAGATTGCCAAGATACATTCCATTTAAACGAATTCCATTAGAAAATCCCCAAAACATTGGATTATTAGAATCCCTTTTTCCCCACCAAGCAAAACTATATGAATTACTAAAACCAGATGTTAAAAAATTTGAAATATGAATCTTTGATGAAGTGGTTGGAATATAAGTAGAACAATTATATCTTGGGCTTGGAACTGTTGTTTCTAATAACCCAATAATCTATCCATTATTATTATATCCTGAAGAATCATAAATAATAGAAGAATCTTGATGAATATCATTCTAATTAGGAGTATATGAAGTAGCTTGCCCGATTTCTAATTTACAATTTTTAATATACCAAGTAGCAGTCGAATTAGCTGCTGGTTTATTAAAAGGTTGTAATCCAAAAGTTAAGCTATTAATCTATTCTGCATCAGCTGGAATTGTATAAGACTAAACAGCGCATCCTGTTCCACTAACTGTTAAATATCCAGCAAAAGGATATACTATTTTTGTTGTCCCCGAGCTATCTACATAAGATAAACTTCCATGAATCCCATATCTGTCTTTAGTATAGTCTCCTGTATTATTATATAATTTAGCCCCTTCTACAGAATAATCATAAGAAAAATATAATGTCTTTCCTTTTAAATCATTTAAAGCTATTATAGACGTATCAAAAGATAAAGTCCCAGAAATATTATTTGTCGTAGCAGTTGTGATTGCTGTATAGTTTCCTTTTACTAAATTAGGATTTCCTAATCCATTATTGTTTAATTGGTAATGTAAAATTAATCCTTTACTAATTTCTTCTACTTCTTTTGATGATAAGCAATGATTATAAATACGAACATCATTTAATTTTCCATTAAACGGATAACTAGTTCCACCATTCCAAGTCCCTAAATAAAAATTAGATACATAATTAATAGATAAATCGGCAGCACCTTCTTTATCTAATATTCCATTTATATAAATTCTTAATTTTATTCCATCATAAGTTGTTGCAATATGAGTCCAAGTATTTAAAGAAATGTTGGTATTACTAGAAATACGCTAAGAAGTGCTACCATTTGCAATATTCCAAGTTAATGTAGAAGCTGTATTATTTCTACTTAACGTTGCTCTTGAACTATTCCATCCTGTCCCATTAGCAATTGATAAGATTGCGTCATAAGAAGAATTCCAAGATGAAATATAAATCCAGCAAGAAAACGAAAAAGCAGTACTATTAAATTTAGAAATATCTAAGTTATAAGTTAGTGATTCTCCTGAAGAAAAATTATAACATTTTCCAATTTTTCCATTATTATCTATATTAGCTGTATTATTTATTAATGTCATATTATTTAATCCCTAATTATGTAGATCCCCATTAAGGGGGAGCCAAACTTGTAAACTCATTTAACCCCCTCCTTAATTAAACAAATACAAAATTAAGCGCCTATGTTGTTGAATCATACTATAAAGTAATTTTCTCTGCTATACGAATTGAATTTCCATTAAGTTGCCCACTAGTAGTATAAACTTGATTATCACTATATGTCTATGGATTTGCTGCCTATGATGTTGCACCAATTAAATATATTTTACTCGATGTATCAGTAGAACCAGCTGTATTTTTAGTATCAGAATTTGGATTAGCAGGTAAACTAACTTTAATATCAGTAGAACCAATAGTAGCAATAGTGGTAGCAGATCCCCAAACTAAAGTCGCTCCTTTATTAGATACTGTCTAATGTGCTGTAATAGGAGTAATTGTATTACTACCAAGTGTAATTACTCCATTTGCAATTTTAGCATCAGTAATACCATAGCCAGAAATAGTTGTTGGTTTTCCAGTTATGCCAGACCAAGCAATAGAACCTGCTGAACCAGAAACATTACCAGTAACATTTCCAACAAATCCATCTGTTGCAGTTACTTTTGCTGGAAAAGTTGCATTTTTTAAGTAATCAAAAGAATATAAATGATCTCTAGCAGCATAACTATTACCAGCTCCCCACCATGTATCTCCATATCCTCTAATTTCATGAATGACTTGAGCGGAAGAAGTATTTGTACCACTTAAAGTAGTTTTACTACCTCCAGGTCCACGAGTAAAAAATGTCAACCTATAATTCCAATAATTACCGGTTTGATTGGTTCCACCACCAAAAACACCCTAAGAAAATTTAATATAATCATTTCCACTCCAACCAGTCATTCCATAAGAATTTTCATCACTATCATACAATTTTATCCATGTGGTTGAGTTAGCTCCCGTTGCGCGTTCTGCTTTTACACTAATAGTATCAGAGTTAGAACTAACCCAAAAATACATTTCTTTCAACTAATTATAACGTTCTTGAGAAACAATATAATTAGAATTCCAATAATTATATTTTTGAGTTTCAGCCGTTCCCGCTGGAACATTATATTTCATAGCAGTAAAAGTAATGCGTAATCCACATTTTACATTTTTTGCATTATTTAATAAAGGAATACCTATACTAGGTCTAGTTTCAGAAAATAAACTTGCTTTTGTCCCATCTGAAATTCCAGCATCAGTCCAAGTAGTTCCACCGTCAGTTGTTTTTTCAATAATAATTTGATCTGCTGGTAAAAAGGCCAATCTGTTTGCTCGTAAATCATTTATTTTTGAATCCAAAGTAATATCATTCAATCCATTTAACTAGGAAGGACGAGATAAACTCTATGTATTACCAACAGTATTAGCCGGTATTGCTCCTATTTGTGTCGCAGTTAAATTAACTTGGCCTGTTTTATAAGTACTTTCTGCATCTCCTTTTATTCCAATAACACCTGCATTAGTAATAGTTCTAGTGCCAGTTCCAGTAATTGCAGTATTATCAGTATCTAAACTAATTCCAGTACCAGCTTTTAACGTAATACTAGTTACCCCAGAACTCTTTACATATCCACTATCATTTGTAAAAGCAGATATATTAGTTGGGAAATCACTAATTTTAGACTTTGTTAAATTTGGAATATCTGCAGCAACTAATTGTCTAAAGGCAGGGACTGCTGCATTGCCAGAACTAGGACCAGCTAAAATGTAATTAGCAGTTTTAGTTCCATATGGGTTTTTAGTATCACCATATCCATCTACTAAACTAATAGTAGTATCTAAGGTAGAAGATGATGCTGCACTAGAACTAGAAACAACTGGACTAGTAGCCTAAACTCTTACACTAGTTACTGTACCAGTTTTCCCATATCCAGAAGCTCCGCTGATAGCGCTCCAAACAGCTTTAGATGTAGGAACGGTTGTATCTGCCGCAGAGGATGATGGAGCAGTAGTGGTAATAGTTTTACCGCTAGATTTAACTTTTCCATTTGTGCTATCTGCGACAATAATATTCGCATCAGTAAAAGCATTTGTCCCACGATAAATAGCTCCATCAATATTATTTTGAATAACAGCCCAATGGTCATTATTTGCCGCTGTACCATCAGTAACACAAATAATTATATCTCCAACTTCACAAGTTTTTCCAGCATATGAACCAGCAGTTGCAACTCTATAAGTCCATCCCTATTTATGAGTAGTAGGTAAATCTCCATTAGTATTAACAACGCCTTTAAATACCATAGCATCATTAGCAGTAAAAGCATTCATAACAAAAGCAGTAGTGGCAATTGATGTATCATTACTTGTAGCTGCTGGAGTAGGAGCAGTAGGAATCTATACAAAATTAGTATTACCATTTACCAATAAAGATCCTGCAGTAACACTTTCAGCATAAGTTTCTCCATTCAAGTTAGTATTTCCAGTAATTGTTAAATTACCTGCACTACTAATATTACCCGTACTTAAAGTATTGGTAGAAGGATTATATCTTAAATTAGTGTTTTTATTTACTGTATTAGTTTCCGTTGTATCATTAGCGTTATAAGAGAGTAAAATACGATAATCATTTGCTGCTGTAGTATTATTTTGAGTAACTTTAATATCTGTATTTGGATTAGCTGGCATTGTAACTGTTAAATTAACTCCATTAACAGAGCCAATAGTTGATGAAGTGCCCCAAGATAAACTTGGAGCAGAATTACTTGTAGCAGTTACCATTCTCCAAGTTGGACTATAACTAGAACCATTACATGTATATTCAGCATAACTAGAAGCTGGAAATTTTGTATATCCACTATTAGCAGTAAAACTAATAGCAGGATTAGTATGAATTCCTAATCTAAATACTCCAGTATTATAGTTAGTTGCTTTTCCCCAAAATTCAATAATACATCCTGCCAACTATAATTCATAATTAGTTCCATTACAAGATAATTGAAGAATATCATTACTTGCATAAGCCCATGATACTGGTAAATATTTATAACATTCTGTATTAGAAGGAATATATTGCTTTGTGGTTATTAACCACGTCATTAATGTTTCTAATGTAATATGCTATTGTGTTGTATTTCCAGTCTAAATAGTTATTTCATCTTGTATTAATTTATTAGCATTAGTGGCATAAGGAATAGTTAAATCTGTATTATTACCATTGGTATTAACTCTTAAATAATTTCCATTAATAGTAGTTGCACGTACACCACTATTTGAAAATTCAGTTCCTGATAAAGAAATTCCTGTCCCAGCTGTATAAGTAGTATCAGTAAATTTAGCACCACTAGGAACTGATGCAGCAATAGTATAACCACTAGATTTTACTCCACCAGTAGTTCCATCGGTGATTACAACTTGTCCTGATGTAGGATTAGCAGTAAATCTACTTATTTTTTGACTATTCGCTTTAGTAGTATTAGTTCCAATAACTCTATTAGGTACGAATAATAAATCTCCTCCAGCAACCCAAAAAGTATCTACATGAGTAGCATCACGATAAAAATGAATACCTTCTGCGGCGCCATCACTAGCATCAGCAGTATAAATAGAATTTAATTTATAAATATCTGAATTATTCATATTGAGTGCGCCATCATAAGCATCATTGTACATATTGCCTTTCATGGTTAATACTCCAGTCATAGTATCACCAGATTTTTGCACCCAAGGGGCATCTGCTGCAGAAGTAGCGCCAGTACCGCCGTATGCTATTGGTAAAGTACCACTTACTCCAATATCACTAATATCCTATTCGCCAGTAAAAGGAGTTGATGCATTACTAGATGCTAAATTTACTTTAAAGGTATGTCCAGTTTTTAAACTATCTGCAGTAATTGGTGATTCTTGTTCAATAAAATATAATTCATTTGCATTAACTTTATTAGCAATTACCATTGCATCAAAAGTTTCTTGAGTATCAACAATATTAATTTTTAATTCATTTAATTTAGTTCCTTCAGTAGGAATATTTAATGCCATTCTTTAATTCACTCCTTTTTATGAGCTTTTAACGTAATTAGCAGTTGTAGAAAATATAGATGAAATTTCACTCATAGATTTTTCTACCCAATTGTTATTTTCTTTTATATAAACCTTAGAATATTCTCTCCAAGCATTATTTTCTTTTAAATAAATTTTTGAAGTTTCAATAGTTTCATAATCAACTTCCATATAAACCTATGTCACTCTTATATAGCCATTAGAAGTATTTTTTCCTGAAGCTTTTGTTCCAGTAGTAGCAATTTTTACAGAAACAGTAGGAAAAGCATTATTAGATGTTATATAATTATTTATTTGAGTCACTAATGTTGAACTAGTAGTTGATGCAACGGTATAAGAAGTTCCAAGAGTTGCTGAGGTGGCAGCATTACTATCATTGCCGCCATTAGAAGTATTAATAGCAAAATAACAATTATACGTCGCAGTTTCTCCATTATCTCCTTTTGTTGCACAAGAATATAAACGAACTGCTATAATATTAATCTTGTCATTAGGAATATTTCCACTTAATATAAAAGTTGAATTTACAGTTGTTGAAGTAGTACTTGATAATGTCTAATAAATATAAGTAGAATCTCCATCTTGTGTCTAATCAGCAATTAATAAATACCCTGAAGAGCCAGCGCTTTTTGCATGACTAACATTTACATCTTGAGATGGTCTTAATATTATAGTCCCTGTAGCCATGTTAACAACTCCTCTTTTAATTTATCAGTAGATAAAACATTCTAATCTAAATATCCAGGATATTTACCAGTAGTTGGCTCTCCACAAATATTATAAATTAACTCATCTTTTGGCGACATAGAAAAAGTAATAGATAAAGAAAAAGAATCCTCTGTAGATAAATTAGTAGAGCCAGCAATTTTTTTATTATTATATAAAATATCATTACCCTCAATAGAAATGTTTGTAAAATATTTTTTTAAAATTTTTTCAAAATTTCTTAGTAAAAAAGTAGAAGAAATATTAATTTTCTCTGGAACAGATAAAATTATTGTATAGTCTCCTTTTGAAACAACAATACTTCCTCCAAAAGTATCATATGGATAAATAGGAATATTATTGTCTTTACAATATTGTACATTTATGGTTTTATTAGGATCATTTCCACAATGCACACAAGTTTGATCAGTAACAATTGATGCAATAGCATAAGTTTTTGTTTTTAAAAAAGAAGCAAAAGTTGCCATAGCGTCTTTTGGCAAAACATCAATTACTTTATTTCTTAAACACTATTGCATTTCATATTCTTTTTTCTAATTGAAAAAATCTTCTAAATCTTCAAATCCTAAATCTATAATCTATTTATAAAAAGAAATTTCTTCAGGAATCTAATTAATAACATTATAAATATGTTGATTATTAATTTCAATACCTTGTTCTATTTTATTCATATTTTACCTCCTCTTACTCCTAAAAATAAATATCTCCATTACTACCTAATGAAGAAGCTGGAGCAGATGACCCAGTATAATATCTATTAATAACTTGTTCTCCCACAATTTCTTCTCCATTAACATAAGCAATTTTTCCAATATTAATATCACTAGCAGAGGCAGCACCATCGTTTGTATTTAAATGACTATAAGTGCCTGTTACGCCAAAAATGCTTACTCCAGACTTAATATTTCCAGCGACTAAATCTGCATCACCTGCAATTGTTTGTGTACCTATTAAATAAGTTCCACTAGCAATAGTTTGATTTGAAGTACTAGGAGTAATAGTAGCAGCTGCTTTAGTAGTTACAGAAGCAGTTAAACTAATATTAACAGAACCTTGTGTTCCCGAACTAATATAACCCGCATTTACAGTAGGTGTAATAGAAACCGATTTTGTTAATGTTAATGTTCCATTCCCAGTTGTTATCGTGGCAGAACTTGCTGAAGCAGATCCTGATACAGTAGTAGAGCCAGAACTAATATTAGCGGTAACTGTTCCTCCAGTTGTGTATCCAGCAGGAATAGTATATGTTCCACTTTGAGAAGTAATAGTTCCACCAGTCTATCCATTATTAGTCATAGTGCCAGTTATTTTACTACCATTAACATAAGCAGTTTTATTTGATAAAATATCTGTTGCTAAAGCTGTAGCATCAGATGTATCTAATCCAGTTGGTGCAGTATAAGAACCATTAATTCCAAAAATAGTTACGCCAGATTTAATATTTTCAGCTTTTAAATTACTATCTCCTTTAAGAGTATAATAGCTTGCTGTAGTATTATAACCTGTTGGAATATTTATATATTTGTTAGCAGTAGTAGGAGTAAATGTTAATTTGTTAGAATTTCCTGAAGCGCTATTAGCTACTGCTGTTGGTAAAGTCATATTTGGTGTAGCACTAATAGTATAAGAGGCACTAGTTGAGTTATATCCAATAGGAATATTAATATATTGCGCACTAGTACTACGATTAATAGTAGCTTTATTAGTTCCAACTTGTGTTGAAGAAGCAGATGTTGGCAAAGTCATTTCAGCTGGGGCGTCGGAAATAACATTGACTGATACAGTTTTATAATTAGTTACATCTATTCCACTTCCATTTTCAGTAATAGATTTATTTCCACTAACTAACTCACTAGCAGAGACAGTAATGGCAGTACCAGTTTTTGTTTCACTCGCAATATATCCGGCCGTATTAGTTACAGCAGGTGTGATAGAAACCTAATGATTACTTACAGTTCCTTTTGTGGCTGTTGGCGTGCCTGCTGTCCCTGATGCTACAGATTTAGATGCAGAAGTTGCATAATATCCTGCAGGAACTGTAACAGTAGCTCCAGAAGCAGTCAAACTGTTTTGCGAATTACGAGGTATTCCAGAGCCTACATAAGTAGAAGAAACTGGATTAACAGTAACCTAAATAATAGCATTATGTCCATTAGAAGGAGTAATTACCTATTCTGTTTCAGAAGGATTAATCGTAATTTCTTCACTATTAATAGTATCTCCAATTGGAACATTTACAGTAAATGAAGAAAAGAATTTTCCATTATCTGGAGAATAAGTTCCATTAGAAGTAACTGTTTTTGTTTGAGTCTATATAGCATTTACTGTAAAACTAGAAAATCCAGAAGATCCTGATGGAGGATAAAAAGTTTTTGTTGAAGTGGTTGGAGTTGCATTTCCAGATGTTAAAGAAGCATCTGCTAAAACTGTTGTATATTTTACAGATGGAATCTTTGTTTCTCCAAAATAAAAAGCCATATTATTAAATCACCTTCTTATGATGTTGTTGATGTCCAATTATATACTGTAATATGAGTCCCTAGATCAATTCCAGAAGCTTCTTGGGGCAAATTCTACCCTATAGCATTCTACAAATATAATTTATTATTTTCAGCTATTAATGAATGAGCATAAAAAGCTGTAATTTCGTTCCCCGCATCATCATGCTAAGCTGAAATAGCTAATGTTGCTGCATCTGCCCCATTTGCATGATATGCATTAATAGGTTGTCTTGTAATTACAGGATTATTTAGATCTGGTGTCTCACGATAATCAGCATCAATATAAAATAATTTAGTTGATGTATCATAATAAGCATATCCATCTACTGGAGCTTTATAATTTTTATTAGTTTGTCCATTAATAGTAGGTTTTAATAAGTTATCTGTTGTATTACCTTTAAAAATTTTAAAAAGCGCCATTTTTATTCACTTCCCTCTCTATTAATTTTTATTAATAATTTCATTAATTATTTGCTAAATATTATCTGTAATTTCTTCCTCATTAGAATTTTTAAATTGAGCAATAGTAAGCCAACCTAAACCTTCAATTTTATTTCCAGAAAGATATATAGCTAATCCTAATAAATAAGAGAGCATATATGTTTCAGTGTCATACACATTGCACCAATTAGTATAATTACAATTTAATTGAGCTGATTTACATAATTCAATTGTTTGCTAATACATTTCATTCTAAAGATAAATCTAAGCAGGTACGATATAATTATCAATAAAAGTAGGATCAACTAAACGTCCTTCTCTAAAATAACTTAAACTCATTTTTGAATTTTTAAAAATCATAAAAAATCGTCCAATTCCAAAATAACATCTAGCTAATTCAAAATCTCTTAAATTAGTTGCATTTTTTGTTAAATATATAAAATGCTATAAAGCTTTTTCATTTTCTTCAAGCACTTCATATTCAATAGCTAATTGAAGTCGCATTAAATCATCTTCTGGAGTTTCCTTTAAGTTCTACTCACATAATTCAGCATAAAGAATACTTTTGTTTTCTTCTTTTGGATAATGCCAAACCTCAATATCTAAAGGCGTACAAGTTTCTTTTAAAAAATATTTAGTTCCCTAATGATTAATTAAAGCTTCATGGACAATATTTTTCCAAGAACTCCATTCTTTGCTATGTACTCTAAACTCTTCTATTGTTCTAATAATTTCATCAGTCTCTTTATTTACATTTCTGTGATAAAGATAAACTCCTCTATCAAACAATGGAGTCCAACTATTTTTTATTTTTTGACACCATCCAGGTTCTTTAATAATTTCATCCAAATCTACCATAAAGAACATAGTTGTTTCTTTAGGAATAAGTTTCATACTTTCATTACGAGCTGTATCAAAACGCCAAGGATTAATTTCTTTCTATGCTATAATTAAATTTTTTCTTTTCTTTGCTTCTTTTTGAAGTAATTCCCAAGTCCCATCTGTAGAACCAGTATCTAAAATACATATATAATCAGCTTCTTTAAAACTGTTTAAATATTTTTGTAAATGTTCTTTTTCATTTTTACAAATAGAATAAACACTTAAAATAATTTTTGAATAAATTTTTTCCCAATCTAAATATTTAATAGCATCTTCAATATATTTTTTTCCTTGTGTATAAAAATATTCGTCATATTGTTCTGATTCTTTTTTTGCCCAAAATACCCATGGCTTTCTACCTACAAAATGAAGAAAATAACAATTTTGTTTTATATCTTCAGTCATTGAAGGTAATATATAAGGAGGGAAAATATTATAATATTTATTTAAATGACATTCTTTCCACTTTGGCCAATCTTTATAATATAAATTAATTACTTCTTGATCGGCAATAATATAATTTGGTAATTCTTCTATTTTTAAAGAAAAAGCAAAATTTAAAATATTATCAAATTTTTCCTAAGAAGGTTCAATAACTATACAACCAGCATTGATATGATCCCAATCTGGCCATAAATTAAAATACTCTCCATCTATGGCTCCCGTCATATCAGGTTTTTCAAATAAATGATCAATATTTTTTAAAATCATTATATCAGCATCAAGAAAAATAATTTTATCAAATTGTGTCTAATTAAAAATATGAAATTTAGTCCAACAATAACGCCAAGTTCCTGCCACATTAGGATTAATAGTCATATTATAATCCATTAATTCTTTTGGCATTTCAATTTTTTCTACTAATTTATAACTCACTTTTAATTGATTTAATATTTCAATTGTAGGAGGAGATACTTCTTCTGTTATTAAAACATGCAATGGATATTTTGTATTAACTTTTTTCATACTTTCTAATAATAATATTATACCACACACATAACTATCATTGGTTAATAAAGTGATATATGAATAGTTTTTCATATAAATTCTCCTTTTTCTCACAAAATAAAAAAAATGGTAATAAGACGCAGTAAACACCTTATTACCATTAATCATTATAAAAACAAAAAATGGTGATAAGTATAGTAAGCCCTATCACCATTATTATATCTTAAATTTTGTTAAATGTCAAATGAAGGTATCTTACTCTTCAGTTTTATTTAAAAAAACCGATTTTTTTATTAATACAAATTGCCCAATATATTGATAATTTAAAAAAAATATGATATAATATTTATAGAAAATGTAAAAAGGATAAAATTATGAGACAGCTTTATATTACTTTTAAATTTGATATTAAAGATGAAACTGAAAATGGTTTTTACCATGATTTAGCCGATTATATGATTGATGAAGCATGGGATGTCATTGCTGGAAATGGTCTTGAACCAATTCCATATCCATGTTATGAATTTAAGGAGGTTGAAGTAAATGCCAGTGAATGATGAACTAGGTAAACGTATGAAAAAATATGAGGCAATTCCACAGAATTCTCTTATGCGAAGAACTCCAGTAGCAATTCGTATTGATGGAAGAGCCTTTCATACTTGTACTCGTAAACTAAATAAACCTTGGGATGATATTTTTCAAAAGTCTATGCAACTTACTATGAAATATCTTTGTAAAAATATTCAAGGTTGTGTTTTTGGATATCAGCAATCAGATGAAATTACTCTTATTCTAACTGATTATGAAACTCTTGACACCGATGCTTGGTTTGGGTATGAAGTTCAAAAACTTTGTTCTATTTCAGCAAGTATGGCAACTTTAACTTTTAATCAGATTTTTACTTCTATTGCTAATATTTGGCTAGATGATTATCATGAAGCTTGGAATACCTCAGAAGAAGAAGCTAAATATGCTCAAACTCTTGAATGGTGTCAACAAGTAGGTGCGATGTTTGATGCTAGATGCTTTAATATTCCAAAAGAAGAGGTTGTTAACCTTGTATATTGGCGTCAAGTAGATGCGATTCGTAATTCCATCCAGAGTATGGCACAAGCTAATTTCTCTCATAAGCAACTGAATGGAAAAAATACTAAACAACTGCGTGAAATGCTTGATGAAATTAATAAATCTTGGGAAAAAGTGCCAATTTATCAACAGCGTGGTGTAGCCTGTCTGAAAAATGAAGAAGATGATTGGTATATTGATAAAGATATGCCAATCCTTAAAGGCGATGGCAGAGATTATCTTGAAAGACTAATTTAAAGGAGATTTAATATGGCAGTTCATTATCGTAAAGAAGACTCTACCTATTATGAGCGTAGAAAAGTCGGTAATCAAACAATTGAATTAGGTATTAACTGGCTTGAAGATAGCGATGATGGACGCCATAGCTGGTGGAATGTCTATATTACTGTCTTTAACAAAAAGAAAGATATGTTTAAAAATATGGACAAAAAAGTTATTACAGGTGAAAATCCACTAAAAAATGTTCTTGTCGCTAGAGAAATGTTTTATGATGTAGAAGCATATCTACTTGATAGAGAGTTAGTTCATGGCCGTTACGATGATGTAACTATTATTTGTACTTGGGTAAATAACCGCCGTCGTGATGCCTATTATCGTGTTCTTTCTAAAATGGGATACGAATGGGGAACTTATTATCACGAAAAATGTATTAAAAAGACTTATAATATTAATGATATTAATCCAGGCCTAATGTGGTGGAAGGAGGATGAAAATGACAATTAGTAATTTTACAACTCTCTATGATGTTAAATTTAAAGATGACCATGATACTACTATTTGGGATGGCATGTATAATCATCTATGGGAAAGTTTAGAGCATTTTAATAAAGACCAAGTTGTTTTTATTGGGCTTCAAGGTTCGCAAAACTATAAACTTGATACTCCTACAAGCGACATTGATACTAAAATGATTGTTGTGCCGTCTCTTAAAGATTTGATTTTTAATCGTAAAGCAGTTTCAACTACTCATGTGCGACCCAACAATGAACATACTGACTGGAAAGATATTCGTCTTATGTTTCAGACTTTTCGTAAGCAAAATCTTAATTTTGTTGAAATTCTCTATTCACCCTGGGTCATTGTTAACCAAACTTACTATAATGAAGTTCTTCCTCTCTTTACCAATAGAGATCTTGTAGGATTTTATAGTAAGACAAAGGCTGTTCAAACTATGAAGGGTATTGCTCTTAACAAATATGATGCTATGGAAAAACAAACTCCGGCACATGAAGCAGAAATGGAAAAATTTGGATATAGCCCAAAAGAACTTCATCATCTAATCCGTATTACTGATTTTATGTATAAATATACCAAAGAAACTTATACATATGAGGAGTGTTTGATTCCAAATGATACAACTAATCTCATCTGGATTAAAAAAGGTGGATTAAGTTTGGATGAGGCCCGTGCAGTTGCTGACCGATATAGAAAAATTATTATTGATTTGAGTGATGATTTTGTAGCTTCTCATCCTATGGAGTATTCAGAAGAAGGTGAAAAACTTCTTGATTCAGTTCAAGAAGCAGTAATGCGGAAAGCAATTAAATTAGAACTAAAATAATAAAAGAATCGCGGTTTCCAAAATTTGGAAAAACGCGATTTTTTATTGACTTTTTATAAAAAAAATGGTATAATTAATTATAAAGAAATAATAAAAGGAGAAACATTTAATGCTTTGGATTAATTGGATTTTTCTATTTGCGAATACAATTTTAAGCATTCTTAATTTTAAGGCTTATTATAATAAACCTAAAGAATATCGGTATGGCGGAAATCTTCTAGCGGGAATTGTTTGTTTTATTGGAGCTGCAGCTCAGGTTTGGGTTGGGGTATTTTAAATGAAATATATTGTTGCTGGCGGACGAGATTTTACAAACTATACTGTAATGGCAAAAATTCTTAAAGAATTTGATATTGATACTGTAATTAGTGGTTGTGCCAGAGGGGCTGATACCCTTGGAGCAGAATGGGCGGCAAAAAATGGGATTCCTTTACAAACTTTTCCTGCCTATTGGGATACATATGGCAAAGCCGCAGGTTTTATCCGTAATGCTGAAATGGGTGATTATGCGGATAGTGCTATTATTTTTTGGGATGGAAAAAGTAAAGGCACAAAGCATATGATTCAAACTATGAAAAGACTAAAGAAACCTTATTATGTATATAGTTATAATGGAGACCTTATAGAAAAATATGAATAAAGGAGATGATATTTATGAGTAAAATTAAGAATTGGCTTGTTCGTGGAGATTGCCACGGGACTTTCCTTTGGATTGATAGACAACTTACTGGCTATAAACCAGAAGAGACGGCAATTATCGTGCTTGGTGATGTAGGATTTAATTTCTATCTTAATAAACGTGATGCACGAGTTAAACAAGAAGTGAATGCTAAAGGCTATCGCATATATTGTCTGCGTGGAAATCATGAGGCACGCCCGCAAGATATTCAGGGTATGGAATTAGCATTTGACTTCTGTGTTAATGGCGAAGTATATATTGAGCCAGATTATCCAAATATTCGTTATTTCAAGGATTTTGAAATTTATGAAATTGATGGATATAGATGCCTTGCTATTGGTGGAGCATATAGCGTTGATAAATGGTATCGTCTGACATCTGCTGGTATCACGAATCCTGCTGACAATAATCCAAAGCGCACTGGCTGGTGGGATAATGAGTGTTTGACTGAGGACGAAATGGAAGATTGTGAAGCTATGATTAAGGCTTCTGGAAATAACTATTTTGATTTTGTTTTTACTCACACCTGTCCTTATAAATATCAACCTCGTGATATGTTCTTGGGTTTTGTAGACCAATCAAGTGTAGACGATAGTATGGAAAAGTGGATGGACAAGCTGACCGAGCAAATTGAATTTGATATTTGGTGTTTTGGTCACTATCACGCTGACCGTCTTGAAAGACCGCATATTGAGCAATATTTTAATGACATTGAAGAACTTCATGTTATTAAAGAAAGATGGGCTAAATATGATGAAACAGGTGAACTTGATTGGTGGTTCGGTGAAAATAAAAGTCCTAATTTTTATATGGGGAGATAAATAATGGAAATTCTTAATCAATATACTGAAACTGTAACAATTAGCAAGGGAATTGGTTTTAATCCTGCTTTCTTTATCTGTCTAGGTGGATTATTTTTATTTGGTCTTTTATTGTTTTTATCTGTGAAATTTGTTTGGGATTGGCACGAAGCCTTTGATATGTTACTTGTAATGGGCTTTGTTGCTAGTTTTGCTTTTTCTATTATATGTTTTCTTTGTAGCCCAACTCCTAAAGAAGTTACTACATATCAAGTAATTCTTAACGATGATTATTCATATAATAAACTTATTGAAAATTATGATATTATCAATCAAGAAGGAAAAATTTTAACTATTAGAGATAAAGGATGGAATAAAATAGAAGATGGAAATTCTTAATCAATATATGGTAGAAATAGTTGATCATTATATATGGGGTGTTTCTCCATGGATTATATTAAGTTTTATTCTTATTGGTGGAGGAATTACTATTTTTTGGAATGCTATTGATAGTTGGATTGTTAGTTTTTTTGACTTTGTGGATATTTTTGCCCTTGTTCTTGCTGGTTGTTTAATTTGGGCAGGTATTAAATGTTGGCATTTAAAACCAGTATATAGAGAAGTTCAAGAATATCAAGTCATTATTAATGACACTACAACATTTAATGAAATTACTAATAATTATGAAATTATGGAACAAAATGGTGAAATCTTTACATTAAGAGAAAAAGGTTGGGAGAGTGTTGATTAAACACTCTCCTTATTGATTTTTTACAAAAAATATTATATAATATATATAGAAAATAAATGAAAGGGTTGTTTTAATGATGAAGAAAATTGTTTTTTCTAAGATTTCTTTCCCCAAAAAGTATTTGTTCAAGAGAGAATTTATGCCCAAGATGCGGTTTTCCATTGAACGGTGGAAGTATTGTGTTGCTATGGATATTTTTGTATCTAGTGAAGGACGCATTAGAACCACTGATGGAGAACTTCAGACGTTGTGTGCTAAGGAGAATTACCTGTATTATAAGGGTAAGCCGGTTCATCGTTTGGTTATTCAGACTTTTAACCCCGTGCCTAATTATGCTAATATGACGGTAGATCATCTTGACCATAATACGAGAAATAATTGCCTGTCTAATTTGGAATGGGTTACAAGGGAAGAAAATCTTCGTCGTGCAAAAGAAGATAATACCGAGCATTCACCTAATAATATTATTCCTGCTCAGGATAAGAGTGTGCTTGTAAAGGTTAATGGAACTCAAATGACTGTTAATCAGGCTAAAGCTCTTATGAAGACTGACCCAAATCTACAGAAAAATAAAATTGATAGTATTTTGGATAGAATTACTGTTCTGAAAACAAAAAAGTATGGTAATTTTACTGTTAAATTGTGTGAAAATTAAAGAATAAGAGGATGTTAAAATTATGAAAATGTATGATAAAAAAACTGCTTCTACTGTTGAAGCAATTGAATTTTATGCTGATGGGAAAGTTCTTGTTTATCATCCTCTTATGGGTGGAAATGGATGGACAACTATTCCTCTTAAACGACTTATTCCTATTGATTATGCACAAGAACTTATTGATGCAACTGAAAAAGCTAAAATTGCAAATATCAAAAATCGTATTAAAATGTGTTATGCCGAGTGGGAAACCACTGATGGAAAAATTTTTGATGAATTAAATGATGCTATTGAACATGAAAAATATTTAATGAATAAAAAATAATTATAGAATAGAAAAGAAGTGATATAATATATGCTAAATAAAAATGGCGAACGTGAACTTGCTTATGTTGTTTTGGTAGATGGAATTGAACCTATCCCTGGTTATGACCGCGTTGAACACGCAATCGTAGGTGGTTGGCGTTGTATCGTTCCAAAAGGTCAATTTAAAGTAGGCGACCCTGCTATTTATTTTGAAATTGATAGTCGTGTGCCAAAAGATAGAGAATGTTTTTCATTCCTTGAAAAACGTAACTATAAAATCAAAACTCTAAAGATGTGTAAGACTATTTCGCAAGGTCTTCTTATGCATGCTGAAGATTTTGGTTGGAATATTATTTTTGATGGGACTGAAACTCCTTATATTTATGATGGAGAAAAAGTCCATTACGCAGATGATGAATCTCGCTTTCTTACTAAAATCATTGGTGTAACTTATGCTGATGAGGAAGATAATCAGCGTAAGGCTCCATCTGTAGATAAGTATAAGAAAATGGCACAACGTAATCCCGCACTTTTCAAAAAGCCATATATTCGTTGGCTAATGAGACGAGATTGGGGCAAAAAGCTCCTATTCTTTTTCTTCGGTAAAAAGAAAGATAAGAAGAACGGTTGGCCAAGCTGGGTAGCAAAAACCGATGAAGAACGTATCGAAAATATGCCTTGGATTCTCGCAGATAAGGATAAGAAATGGATTGCTACTGAAAAAATTGATGGCACTAGTACTACTTTTACTATGAAGCGAGAGGCTCCTTGGGGAAAGAAAACTATGTATGTCTGTTCTCGTAATGTTTGTTTTGATAGTGTTGATAAACCATGCTACTATGAAACCAATGTTTATTGGGGAATGGCAGAATGTTATAATATCTATAAAGTGCTTGAATATATTCTTGAAGAATACAGTCTTGATTGGGTAACTATTCAAGGCGAAACTTATGGCGAAGGTATCCAAAAAAATAATTATGGTATGGATTATCATGATTTTTACGCTTTTAATCTAATTACTTCTGATCGTGGTCGTTGGAATAGTGTAGATATGTCAAAAGAACTTAATGGACTAGGTATTCCTTGTGTGCCTATTTTTGAAACCGAAATGACTTTACCTGATACTGTAGAAGAACTACGAGATTATATCCGTGGTTATAGCTCTGATGTTTATCCAGGAATGATGGAAGGTATGGTATTCCGCACTCAAGATGGTGTCCAATCATTTAAATGTGTTTTGCCAGAATACCTACTTAAATATCATAGTTAAGGAGAAAATAAAATTATGATGAACCGAGAACAGCGTAGAGCATACGCTTCTAAGATTAGAGGGGACAAGAGGGCATCCAAATGTCCCCTTTGTGGATATACTTCTCTCTTTTATAGTGTTCCAGAACTTAAGCCCTATGAAGGTGTAAAAGAAAAATTTATCGCAGAAGATTTTAATGTTGTAATTAAATGTGATATTTGTGGCGGAACCGTTCTTGCGAATGATGCCATTACTAAACTCATTAAGCCTGGCATATATCTGCCTCTCCCTCTAGATATTTTTGAAATGGCACTCAAATATGAGAATGAGCATCCAGAAGAGGAGGAAAGTGAATGAGTTGGTATTCAATGAAAACACATAAGCCACAATCACATATACCATGTTTTGTTATTGGTGAAGGAAAATTTACAGATAATCCATATGCGCTTGGGTTGGCTTACTATGACGCAGAAGTAGATGTTTGGTATGATGATGTTTTTAATGAAC
>JAEEGL017378187.1_pt1 | contig 29799 bp, 25 predicted proteins | sample 9134231 | NCBI WGS metagenome assembly JAEEGL01 (sample SAMN16246548, study PRJNA631951) | gut metagenome | biome: gut microbiome; feature: rumen; material: fiber-attached | host: Bos | place: Iran: Karaj | collected 2018-10
CAGCAGTTTTTACTTCCTTATCATTTACCATTTTTCATCTCTCCTTAAATTTAATTCTGAAACTTAATTTGGTTATCCAGTAAGTTTACCAGAGATAGTTAGCGCAGTTGGCCCACTATCATAATAATTATATAATATAAATTTTTTAAATGCAATATCTTTACATAATTAATCTATTTTTAATACTAAAAATGCTTTATTATTTTGTGTATTTTATCTAAAAAAATACTTTTTGTAACATAAACGAAATAAAAGTGGGAAAATCCCACTCTTATCCTATTATTATTAGTTTTACTTTTTTTCTTTCAACATTAATTTTCTTAATGCTTACAAGTACTTTTTGTCCAGCTTCAATTCCATTTACATGTTCTGCAATTCCTATAACATTTGGCTTTAGCTCAACAAATACTCCAGTTTTTATTCTATTTCTGACAACACCCTCTACTATATCCCCTTCATTAAATTCCTTAACATTCTCTTCAAATGAGCCTAGAAGCTCTTTATATGAAAGTTCTATACGTCCGGTATCTCTATCATACTTCTTAACTACAACATCGATTCTTTGGCCTAATTTGAACATATCTGAGGCATTTGAAATCATAGTATCTGACATATCTTGTATTTTTAGTATTCCTGTTACCCCACCACCTACATCTACAAATGCTGCATAGTCTTTTAGACCTACTACAATACCTTTAAGTTTTACGCCTGGTTTTAGATGCATGTACATCCAACGTCTAACTTTAAGTTCAAGAATTCTTTTAGACATTACTAGTTCAAAGCCACCATCTGTCTCAATTATTTCTTTTATACATACTGGTAGAACTTTTCCTTTTTTATTTACTATAAATCTTTCTTCTACCATTCCATCGTCGCCAACAACACTAGATGCTTCTTCACGAGGAATTACAGCTTTAACATCTTTTCCAACTTTTCCTACCATATTTAGATTTTCATCCACATCTTCAATTAGCATATCTAGTACTTGTTGTGTTTCTTGAATATTCTTTAGATTTTCTAAAGTTAATTCAACTTTTTTAGTTCTAGGAGTTCTAGAACTATTCTTTCTTACATTTTTCTTTTTTTCTTCCATAACTATTTTAGCAAATTATTGCTTTTAACCTCCTTTATTCTTTTGGTTAATACCTATATATAATTATATAATATTTGATTTTATTATGCAATAGTATTAAATATGATATACATAAAAAAGAAGTGAAATTAATCACTTCTTTCTTTTATAATTTGTTTATTTCATATTTGAAATTTGAAAAACTATCAAAAAATAAGTATATTATGAATTTAGAGTTTTTATCATATACTTTAATAGTAAATGTCTTATTCGTAAATGTTTTTTCTATTTTATCATAGCTAAATAAGAACAAATCTCTCCTGTTTTCATTGATAAAAGCCTTAAATTCATTTATGTTTTTATACTTTTCTTTTGAATTATCTGTTAATAGTTTGTATGCTATTTCTGGATTATTTAATACTAAATGCCTAATACTATTCGTAATTCTTTCTGCAAATTCTTCATATGATGTTTTTGGATACGAAAATGTGTTATCTTCATTCTTCTCAATATCAATGTCTAATATATAGTTCACATCATTTCCGACTATTACTGATTCTTTAATATCATTTTCTAAGCTTACAGTAAATGTTTGGTTTGCATTATTAATGTATACTATGTTTTTAAAATCTTTTATTTCATAAGTATTTTCATTTCTTAATAATCCCTCAATATAATATACCTTAGAATCTTCATAATTAGTAATGTAGTATAAAGTATATATTTCTACATTTAAATACTCTATCTTATCTAGCTTTTCTTTAATGTTATCCTTTGATATATTATATTTTTCTTTATATTGTTTTGAAAGCATATTGTAAACTTTTTGACTGTAATAGTCATTGTTGTAAATTGGATTCTCATTTATGATTTCATCATACATCATTGCATAGTAATTATAGAATTTACTTATACATATATATGCTAGTTCATAATCTGAGATAGAAGTTATTTTTTGGACTTTTCCAGTAGTTTTTTGTTTAAATTTATCCGTATTATCAATATCATTTATTAACTCGTTATATTCATTAACTTTATTATCTGTAGGTATATTTCTTTTATTGTTATTAACACTTACACTAATAATAATTAATAATACTAAGAGTATAGATATTATACTTATAGGTAATACTTTTTTCATACTATCATCTCCTTCTAAAATTATTTATTGGGCTTTATTTTATTGTCAAACAAATTATAGCATCATTATTACTTTATGTCAAATAAAAAACAGATGTAAATTAATACATCTGTTATATTATTTAGTTTATCTATTAGTAGTTACCTCATTTGTTTGATTGTAGCTAGTTGGTCTTGGCATTGGTTTTGAACCCTTAAAGCACATAAAACTAATCACTCCAATTACAATTAATGCTAGTACTACTAAAAATACTATCTTCTTTACCTTTTTTCTCATTTTTTCTCCTCCTAAATTATTTATTGGATATACATATATATATCTATTATAATTATAGCATTTTAATTTATTTATGTCAAATAGAAAGAGGCACTAGTAGTGCCTCTTTAATGTTTATCAAATTATAATTCTTCAATATCAAAAGTGAAATTTGAGAAAGAATCAAAATACATAGTTATAACATATTTATTGTATGAGTCATAAACTTTTATAGTAAAAATATCATCTGTAAATGTAGTTTCATAATTTCCAAAAGTCATTAAAAAGAAATCTCTTTTATGGCTATCAACATATTCTTTTAATGCATTTGCTGAGCTAAATTTTGCTTTTGAATTACCAGCTAACAAGCTATAAGCTATGTCTTGGTTATGTAATAATATTACTCTAATATTATCAAATATTCTCTTAGCAAATTCTTGATATGATGTACTAGGATAAGTAAATTCTCCTGAAGTACCACTCCATACCAATTCAGGAATAACATATGCCACTTCATCTCCAGGTTTTAGATCATCAAAACCAACATTTAAATCGTTTTCTAAACTAACTTTAAATAGTTGATTTGTATTATCTATGTATAATGTATTTTCAAATGGTTCACTCTCTAATGTGCCTGTATTTCTAAGTAGTCCTTTTATAAAGAATACCTTAGTTTTTCCATAGTTTGTTGCATAATAAATTTTATATATTTCAACATAATCGTAATTACACTTTTTAAGCTTTTGATTTATATTTGATGAATCTATTCCATATTTATCTTTGTATTCATCTGTCATTATTTCTGCAAGTTTTGTTTTATAGTAATCCAAATTATATTCATAATCTTTATCTGCATTAATAATGTTTTCATCAAAGATAATTATATAGTTCTCATAAAATTTTTGTAAACAAACACGTGCTAATTCATAATCTGAAATAGAATCTATACTTTGTATTTTTCCTTTTGTAGCTTCTTTTTTTTCTATAACAAAATCTCTATCTTCGGTGTCTTTTCCATCATTTTTCTTTGTTGGAACATTATTCTTTACAACTATAATTATTGATATTATAGCGATAAAAACAACTACAATGAAAGCTATTATGTAATATTTTAAATTCTTCATTTTTACCTCCTTTAATTATAAAGCATCGGCTAGACATATAGATGCAGTAAAGTAGTAATCTGAAGATGGATTTGTTAGTTTTGATTTAGAAACAATGTGTACACCATACCATTGATATCCACTTCCACAGTCACTTACTATTATTGAATCATCAGTTACCGCTTCAACAAATGCTGTATGGCCATGTCCACTTCCTACTTTATCAAAAGAAATAATAGAATAAGGTTGTATACCATCAATACTTGTATTTAATTTATCTTTTATTCCTAGATATCCAGAAGCATATGATGCAGCATCTCTTCCATCACCAGTAGCTCCAGCACCATGTAGTTTTTCTGCTAAGTCTTCTCTACCAACTAATTGATAGTATAAAGCTCCTCTAACATATGACCACCATGGACATTGATATACATAAGATGATCTAAATATGCTAGAATATTCAGGATTTAAGTTGCCTCTACTATCTGTATTACGAATGTCTGTTGTTTCTTGTGCAGCTCCACTTGTAACATCGGTATCACATTGTAACTTACCTGAGAATAAGTTTTGTTCATACCAAACTTGAAGGTCTAAACATGCTGCTTTATCTATTTCGCCGCCATTTACAAGTACGTACCCTCCAGGTATTCCTTCACTGTTTCCCCAGAATCTTTTTAATGTACTATAGTAGCCTGTTTGGAATAAAGCATATTCAGATTTTTGTCTTGTTACCCAACCTGGATATCTTCCACCACCATCATGACTTCCATTATAATAATAGAACCATGTTTTATATAAGTTATGCTCATAGTTAACTTCAGAAAGTATTGTAGATGACATTTCAGGTGTTTCTTTATACTTTTCGTATAATTCTTCATACTTATCATCTGTTTCTTGATTCCAATATGCAGTGTAAGCATCATTAAATCCATTAATATTTCCACATACATATGAATGTGATACAAGTGCATGTATTTGATATTCTTTTAAATCAATACCTGTAGTAGCCGCTTTAATTCTGTCAACTCTTCCTTGTAATATGTTTTCTTGAATCTTATCTACAATTTTCTTTTCTATATAATCGCCATATTGTACTGTTGAAACGTCTATGCCTATTTCTTCAAAAGCTCCCCTGTTAGCTTCCATGTTAACACCATATCCAACAGTATGAACGCCATCACGTGCATCATATACTTTATAATATACAGCTTTTGCATCATCTGTAGTTTGTTGGTGATTTTCGTCAAATCTACCACCGCCCTCGTATGATCCATCACCTTCGAATGAATTGATATACATTCTTAGTAAATTCATTCCAGACAAGAAATCTCCTCTTGCGCCAGATGAACTACCAAAGCCAAGTGTTTTTCCATATATATATGGGAAAGTTTTATACTTTTTCTTTAATTCACTCCAATTTTCTTTTAATGTGTTATATACAAGATTATTTAATGTTGCTCTTGGAATTCCTACGTATTTTTGATATGGAGTATTAACATATAGTTTATATATGTTTGGATTTGAGTTTATAAAATCAAATCTATTTAATTTTTTCTTTTCTGCTAAATCTTTGTAATAGTCAACTGAAGGTGTATCTGAATTAAAATCATCTTCACTAATATTACCAGCTTTGCAGTCTTTATTATATTCAGCAACATCAGTAGCTTCATAGAATTCTTCTTTTCTCTCTTTTTGAGATAATTTGTCTTCCCAAGTTCTTGTACAATAGAATGTTGTTCCATCTCTATCTTCGTATGTACCATTTGATGTTATTGTATAAACAATTGCTCCATTTTGCCCATCTGTTGGACCAGATACTGATGCACCATTTAATGATGCAATCGAATTTGCTTGCGATTGAATATCTAAAGCTGTACAACTAGATGCTCCTCTTTGAACATTCTCTATCTTAGTTCCTTCAGTGACAACATAAGGTTCTTCTGTTGTATCAAGTGAGTCTTCATTAGTTCTATTATTTACATCTGCTTCTGAATATAAAATATAATTATATTCTGCAGATATTTTTAAGTCATAAATATTAGCTTTTGAAATGTAATATTTATTTGTTACCGTAGCACCTGATTGATCATCAATTTTTGTTTCACGCATAACACTTGAAACTCCATTTTCATCTTCAGTAGTATTTACGTGTCCATTTCCCATGAAGTCATTAGTTACATTTCCGTACGATATACTATAAGTTCCATCATTATTTGGTGTGAAAGTTATATTGAATTTTGATCTATATCTATTGTAATTGTAGTCTCTATAATATGTTCTTAAAGTATATTTTTGTATATCATATCTATTTACAGTGATATCACTTAAACCATATTTAATGAACGCATAAGTTGTTTCTACAGATTTATCATCTTCATCTGATAGCAATCCTGAGAACAATGATGTAGGTATTTCATATGATAATAGATATGGTCTTAATAAAGTTGAAAATGTCTCATATTTAGTTGAATTTTGATCACTAGGATACTTAACTCCAAGTGCTAAATCATTCTTCATAGGAGAATCATTTCCATCATGTCCATGTCCGTATTGTTTCCATTTAACATTATTAAAATCGTATTTACTAATATTTATTATGTGTTCATATAGAGTTACCATATCGTTTTCAGATAAAACTCTATCAGAACCAGTTACGAAATTATCGCCAACTGTTGTTAATAATGCTTTGTAAATTTTCTTCTCTTCAATTTTTCCTTTGTCTAATCCTTGATATTTATCAACAAGATCAGCTTTCATTTTGGCCATATCACTAGTTGAAAAATCAATAAGTGATCCTGATTTTTCATATGAAGTTTTAGCAGCTTTTTGCTGTTCACTTAAATTATTCTCATCCCAACTTTCAACTATAGATTTTGAACTATCACCTATATTTGATAGTACTGTTAAGTTTTTAAATTGATTAATAATAAATACTACAAGAACAAATAGTATTATTATAATTGCCAATGCTAAAGCGATGTGAGGATGAGTTATAAGGAATGTTCCTATTTTTTTTGCTGTCTTAGCCATAAACTTTAAGGCTTTTTTCATAGCATTTCCAGCTTTTTTTGCACCTCGATATACCTTATTTCCTATTCTTTTTGCAGCTGATAAGTTAGGTGCATTATAGCTTTTTGGAATTTCAGGAATTTCACCATTTTGAACTCCTGGCTCTCCTTGTTGATTTAAATTATTGTCATTCATTTTCTACCTCCTAAAATTCTATTACCAAAGCTTTGTTTTCACCATTTATTCTTATATTTAATACTTGTAGTCCTCTACAATTTTTATAATCTTGAGAATTAATTGAGAAAAATAACTCTCTTGTGATAGTAGATTTTGGATGTAAGTCACCTATATCTTCGGCAACTATTCCAGATACTTTATATTGTGTTCCATCATTATTAATTAATGAAAATGTATTAATGTCATTGAAGTCAATAAAGACATCATTGTTACTATTGTTTGCTACGTTTAGTACAAATCTTACTGATTCTTCATTCTTTTCTATTAGTCTTAATTCAAAATCTATTCCTTCTAATGTTCCTTTATATGTTCTACTTGTAGTGTCTATATTATTAAGGTCTTGCTCAAAAGAAATAGTATAAATACCAGGATTTGTTTCTATTACATTTACATATCTATAATTTGAATAGTTTTTATAATAGTATCTAAATACTACTACTCCATCATTTGAATAACTATCATATGAAATAACATTTATATCATTTCCTATCATATTATTCTCTAATAGAAATGACTTAATATTATCTTTTGTTAGATTATACTTTTTAACATAGCTCTCATTCATTTTTTCATACAATGAGTCTGAGTTTCTAATAGACAGAATATTTGGAAGCATTGTGGCATACTCTTGTCCAACAACTTCAGCATAATTTACTTTACTAATACGATTTATTCTAGTCTCCTCTTTATCATTTATGTTGAAAATAAAAATAATGACTATTGCAATAATTGCGATTATAACAATAGCAATAGTAATAAATGATACTGCATTTTCTTCATTGTTTTTTAAAAAATCTTTTATCATCTATTTCACCTCTTATTATCCTATATAGAATACTTTATATAAGTTTGTATTCCAGTTAAATTGAACTCCTATGTATTTTTTATTTCCGTTTTTTATAATTTCAATCATATAGACATTAGAAGTTGTATTTTCACGGTACAAATTCATTGAATAATCATTATTTGCTATTTCGCTCATTATTGAATTAATTTCACTTGAAAATCTGCTTTTAGATATTCTTTTTTTATAATTACTATCTACAGCAACATAGTATTCTGAATAAACATTTTTGTCGCCTGTATATTGTTTTCTTAAATCCTCTACGATATTTCTAGCAACTAGATAATTGTCTCTATCATTATTATTTAGTGTAAAACTTTGCATTAAAGTTTCAGTACTAATCTTTCTATATTTAATTGTATTTGAATAGAGGTCGGGATCTTTTTCTCCTGACCTCATTACAAATATTAGTAATAACATTATTGCTATCAATGATACTAGGACAATTATTTTTTTGGTTGTTGTTAGGCTCTCGTAATAATCAATAATACTTTTCATATATTACCTCCTATATATCACTAATATCATTTATTCCTGTTCTATTAATTCTTCCGTTTGCTCCATTATTTGATGTGTTTGGATTTGTTTGTATAGCACCTGCTGTACCAGTTAATCTAGATGTATTAGCATTATTTGTTCTTGTGTTATTTCCATTATTGTTACTGTTTGAATTATTTGGAGTATTGTTTGGAATTGTATTTCTATTTGTTGCTGAATTATCTATTTTTGGTTTAGATGCACTTGTATTTTGAGCTGGTTTTGTATTAGTTGTTGAAGAAACTCTTTGTGCTGTTTGTCTTGGTTGCGAACTTGAGCTTCCTGATGTACTACCAGATCCACTAACTCTAGTACCTGTTCCAGAAATTGTTGGTTTTGTATTAACATTTGATGAAGAATTGTTTTGATTTTGATGTTTTCTTACTCCTGCTGCTATACCCATATTTTTATGATAAGAAGCCATATCTCCACTAGCTTTAGCTTTAACTGCTTTATCATAATATTTCTTTTGCTCTGCTGTTAACTGAGATGATGTTGTATTTTTAGGTTTGTTTTGAGTTTTGGCTTTTTCAACAAGTTCGTTGTATTCTTTTTGTGCATCTGCAACTTGTTTTTGAGATTTTTGAACTTCACGTCTACCTACTCCGTATTGGTATCCTAGTTCATTTGCTGCAACAACAGTACCTAATGTTAAGTCTGTAGCCGCATGTCCAATTTTGTCTCCAATACCAGCACCAATTAACATATCTTGGAACACATCATCTCCGCCTGTTCCTAGTCCAACGATACCACCAATTGATGCACCTGCCATTGCTCCTCCAGTTTCAACAATACCTGATGTTGCTTGTTGTAATCCTTTAAGACCTCTTTGCATTATTTCGTGTTTCTTTTGTCTATTTAATTCAGAATAGTCTGGAGCATTTGCACTTTTGATAGCACTAGTTAAATCATCTAAGCTATAACTTCCAAGTGCACCTCCTGAAGCTCCTTGAGTTCCTGATAAAGCAGCGTTATTTCCTTGTGCATTTCTTGCGCCTAATCTTAATTTGCTTGTATTTCCTTTAATCTTAGCTGCATCATCATTGTTTTTAGCTATTCTATTTTGTCTAATACCTGCAATTCCTGCTCCTGCCATCATACCTACACCGCCAATAACTTTACCAGCATTGTTAAGTACGCTGCTACCTAATTTAAGAGCAAGTCCTGTTTTTAAAAGTGATCTTCTTCCACCCATCATTGAGTCATCCATTACACCAGAACCCAATCCAAAGATCTTTTTAACTAGTAATTCAACTCTTGGAATTAATGCAAGTATTAAAATTGCATATACTCCCATTGATTGTTGTGCAACATAACTATCTTGTGAACCAATGTATAATTTTACTACTACGGATAGCATAATTGTTAGAAGTAATGCTTGCATGCTTTGTACGAATACAAGTGAGCATAATTCTTTAAACCATACACTAAAAATTTTATTCTTCATTTCTCTCACCTCATTTCATTATATTGCACTAATAAAGAAGTCATATATTACTACTATAGGTGCCATTATTGCTAGTAATGTAACATAGAACACTCTCTTAACATAGTTAACTAATAACATTAAAGATTGAACCATAAGTACAGAGTATAATATTAAAGCTACATAGTTAAATTTTTCATCACCCAATATACTTTCTGTTCTGTCTCTAAAATACTCACCCAAAGATGATATTACATTTGCTACAGCTTCTTCATTTCCTTCTCCAGTAACAAATTTTTTATGTGCTTCTTGTACATATTTATACCAAGATGATCCTCTTTGTCCATCATCAAAATGCGAATCTAAAGCAGCTGAATCTTTTGATTCAACTATAGCTTTAGTGTCTCTACACATTCTTCTTAAATTGTTTACGCATAATCCAGGAGTAGAGCCTATCAGTCCATCATGATGTAAGTTGTTATCTAGTGACATATAATATCCACCTTGTGATCGTGAAGTTACATAATCCATTTTATGTATTAAGAATGCAAATACGGCTTTACCAGTTTTTGTACTAGTTGCATCATTATACTCACCTAATACTTCATTACGATCATCATTTTCTGCACCTGTACCACCTTTAATTAACCATGCCCATCCTTTGTATGCAGCGTAACCAGGATTTATATTATTCGCTCCATATGGCCATGAATTGTAATCTGCAAATGTATAGTTGTCATCTATATTTTCGTTATTTACAGCATCATCAAGTTCCGCCATCTCTTGTGCAGTTATTAAGTTTTTAAGCATTGTTGAACTTGCAGATACAATTGTTTCATTTAAATAGAATATAAATGATATCAAAATGTGTACAGAAAATAGCAATACAACTGTATATAAACATTTTGTTATCGCTTCTTTATATTTAGCTTTTTCAGCAGCAATAGTAGATATAGCTAATCTAATTGCAGTTACAGCAACACCAATTCCTAATATTGAAAGAGCCATAGTTAGTAATGAGAAGTATACAGTTTTTATCATAGCTCCAACTGTTAAATGTTCACCTACTGAGAATATGGATCCATTTGCCGGATTAAAGAAGTTTATATCTAGATATGGTAGTGCATTATATACTATATAATCTTCCCATGGAAAAGCATCTACTCCAAATAACCATTTGCTAAAGTTTTTAACAGCGCTTTCTACCAACTTAGAAATAGAAAATACGAATCTACCAAGATATAGCATAATGGTATCTCCAACTGTTGTTTCTTTGTTTTCATCTTCAACATTTTCTCCACCTGTACGAGAAGTATCAACATCAAATGTTTGATATTCTGTATTAACAGCAGCTTGTACATAGCTTCCAGTGAAATTAAAAACTACAATTGAAATAAGTAATATTGCGAATATTTTAAAACAATTCTTCATTTCACATTTTCCTCCTTTTTTCCAAAAGTTTTCCTTTATATATTTATGCTTTGTTTACTACATTATTTTTTATCATTTTTATTATTAAATAATACTACTTTTGGTTTAAATTCATTTATAATTATATATTATTTAATAATATAATGCAATATTTTTTAAGTCGGATTTTGCTTAATTTTATAGCTTTTTTATTGATAAATCTGTACTTTTTTTGATTGCTTTTTAGTTATTTAATCTAAATATAAAAGTAGTGACACATTTGTGAAATACTGTTGTTTTATTTTAGCAATCAAAAACAGCTATAAATAATATTTAAATTGTCTTTTTTAAAAGTATAGGCTATCCGTGTAATTGTACCAATTTTATACTTTAATTATATCATAATTTACATAATTTTAAAAGTAATGAAATAAAAAAATAAGCTTATTTTAAGATTTTTATAAATCTTTTAATAAGCTTACTTTAATTAACCTATTTTCTCTATTGAATATGATAATTTTGAAAAATTGTTTAAATATATAGTTATGATATATTTATTGCTACTATCATACATATCTATGCACATTGAATTGTCAACATAATTATAATCATAGTCTTTGTATGTTAGCAATACCATATCTCTTTTATTATTTTGTATAAAATCAGATAAATCATTTTGAGTAGCAAACACATTATTATTATTTAAATATTCAAATGCCAAATCTGTATTATACAACATTAACTTTCTGATATTTCCAAATTCTCTTTTAGCAAAATCTTCGTATGAGCTTTGAACACTTTCAAGTTTATTGTCATCGGTATATTTGATTCCTGTTGGAAATTCAACATCATATTGTTCACCATCTTTAAGCTCTTTAATTGATTTTCCTGTAGGATTATCTAAACTAACCTGAAAACATTTTGAATGAGTATCAAAATATAAAACTATATCAAAATTTTGAGAACTATTATCATCTATATTCCTTAATAATCCACTAACAAAGTAAATATCTATGTTATTATTTTCTGTAAGTTTATACATGTCATATATTTCAACAACAGATTGAGAAACTTTTGGCATTTTTTCTGAAACATTACTACTAACTAATTCATGACTTTCAATATATTTTGGTAATAAAAATCCTAATATTTTATTTTGATAATATTCTAAATTATATTCATATTCTTCACCATATTCTTTTAGTGAATCATCGAATATTTCTGCGTAGTAATAATAAAACTTTTGCAAACACAATCTAGCCATTTCGTAATCTGTCAAACTATGTACTTCTTGTATCTTTCCCTTTGTTTTTTCATATGCCTCTACGGCCTCTTTTCTAAGCTCAGTATCGATACCATCGTTTCGTTGTCTGTATAATTTAATTATCTTAGGAATTATGACACATAGCAATACTAATATTATTACAATAATTGTAATATAACTTATTCTTCTTTTTGAATCCATCTTCTCACCCTTTATTTACTTAATTATTTTCTAATGCATGTGCTAGGCAAATAGAATTTTTAAATGAGTATGTATTTCCTCTACTACTTAAAGTTGCTTTTGATACAGCATGTACACCTGCCCAAGTTGTTCCACTTCCGCAGTCACTTAAAATGATATAATCATCTGCAACACCTTCAACAAAAGCTGTATGTCCACATTCTGAACCATCGTCAAAAGAAATAATAGAATATGGTTCAATATTATCTATTGAATCATTCTTATAAGACTCAATATGTAAATATCCAGCAGCATAGTCTGCTGCATCCTTACCATGTCCTGTGGCAACGCAACCTTTTAGTACTTGTGCTAGATCATCTCTTCCTACTAAAGAAAAATATAATGCGCCTCTAAAGTAAGACCACCATGGACATTGATATATGTATGCTGTTCTATATAGATCTGCATATTCACTATTTAAATAGCCTCTACTATCTGAGTTTTTGATGTCTGTAACTGTATTTTGCCAAGATGAAGAATATGGATCTGTATTTGCTCTATCTATTCTACCACTAAATAAATTATCTTCAAACCAAACTTGTAATTCTATTACTCCGGATTCGTTAACAGCAGAGCCATCACTTACAGCTATACCATTTGGTGTACCTTCTCCTCCTGCACCCCAAAACATTTTTAATGTACTATAATAACCGCTTTGGAATAATGTAAATTCAGATCTTTCACGTGTAACCCATCCAGGATATCTTCCTCCACCATCAGGGGAGTTATTATTATAATGATTAAACCAAGAAGTGTATAATCTATGTCCAAAATCTATTTCATCTTGTATAGCACTAACATTTTCTGTGTTGTCTTTGTACTTTTCCTTTAATTCATCATATTTTAAGTCTGTATCTTGATTCCATGAACTCTTAAATGTTTCAAGGAATCCATTAATGTTTCCAGCTAAGTAACAATGTGAACATAATGCGTGAATTTGAAATTCTTTAAGTCCTAGGTCTGCTACAATAGGATTGATTATATCTAGTTTTTCTTGAATTTCTAAATCTTCGATTTTGTCTATTATATCTTTTTCTAAAAAGTCTCCATAACTGACAGTAGATACATCAATACCAATAGCTTCAAAAGCATCCCTATTAGCTTCCATATTAACGCCATATCCAACAGTATGTACACCATCATGTGCATCGTAAACTTTATAGTACTTAGCATTTTTATTATCATTTACCTTCTGGTAATTTTCATCAAATCTACCTCCACCTTCAAAAGAGCCATCACCTTCAAAAGTATTTATGTATTCTCTTAATAAATTCATACCATATAAAGAATTTCTTTCTGATGATGATGATCCTCCAAAGCCAAGTGATTTTCCATAAATATATGGGAATGTTTTATTCTTATCTTTTAATTCAGTCCATTCTTGTATTAAATTGTTATATGGAAAATCATTAAGACTTTCTCTTCTAATTCCTATATATTTACTAAAGCCAAATTGTTTTGAAATATATGTTTTATATATATTAGGATTAGAATTGAAAAAATCAATTCTATTAAGTTTTTCTTCATTTTCATATTTTTTATAGTAGTCATATGAAGTTGAATCTGATTTAAATTCATCTTCTGAAATACTGCCATATGGATTATTTTTATTATATTCAATTACATCCTCAATGGTGTACATTTTTGTTTCTTTTTTGGATTGTGACAATCTATCTTTCCAAACCCTAGTGGCATATATTTTTTCTCCGCTTCTCTCTTCATATGTTCCGTTTTTTACAAATGTATATGTACCATTTTGTGCATTTGTCAACGTTATAGTTCCACCATAATTGGTTTGGATACTAGATATAATTGCTTCAATAGGCACATTATATGAAATATTTCCAGGCAGACTTGTTAGTTTGTTACCTTCATTTATAGTTTCTACGTAAGGAGTCCTTTCATAATTTTCAGTATCCCACATCACTCTATTGTGAACGTCATCTTCTGAATATTTTACATATTTATATTCAGTATTTAATTTCATATCCCATATTTTAGCATCTGCAACATAATAAACATTTTCAACACTTGCACCAGATTGTTCATCAATTTTTGTCTCTTTCATAACATCATGATTTCCATCATCACCTAACCCAGTATTAACATTAGTTGTATCTCCAATTTGTCTAGATCTAAGATTACTAAAAGATACTGAATATGAACCATTGGAGTTTTGTGTTATCTTAATATCAAAACATGATTGATAATTTGTAGCATCATATTCTAAATAATAAGTTACTAAATTATATGTTTGAACATCATATCTATTTACTGTTATATCACTTAAACCATATTTACATATTGCATAAGGGAACTTAATATCCCCTTGTATTCCAGAATAAGTATCATCTATTAATCCTGAAAAAAATGCAATAGGAATCTCATGTGATACCAAATATGGTCTTAATAATGCTGAAAAAGTTTTAAATTTTGTATCGTTTTGATCACTTGGATACTTTACACCCATTTCTATGTCATCTTTCATAGGTGAATCATTTCCATCATGTCCATGACCATATTGTTTCCATTTGACATTATTAAAATCATATTTACTAATTAAAAGCATATGTTCATATAGAGTTACACTTTCATTTGGACTGACCACTCTATTTTGTGGATAAAACGTATCCTCTCCCTCTTTAGTTAAAAGAGAATCATATACTGATTTTAGTTCACTGCCATCATTAGGTACTGATCTTTCTAAAGCATCTTTCATTGATGTAATATCGCTTAAAGAAAAATCTAATAAAGATCCTGTTTTTTCAAAAGAAACTTTAGCTTGTTCCTGTTGTTCTGTTAGGTTATTAGCATCCCAATTTTCTATTACACTTTTTGCACTATCATTTATAGCTTTAGTTGTATATTCTTCTTTTACATTGTTTATTATCATAATTATTATGATTAATAATGCAAAGACTATACAAACTATAGCAGTTGCAACTGGATGAGTTGCAGCGATTTTTGCAATATTAACAGCTATTTTTTTAGCAACTTGCAAAGCTTTTTTTACTGCTTTTCCAGCTTTTTTTGCACCTCTATACAAATGATTAGTTAGATTTCTAGCTTTTGATAATTTTTGAAGTGGAGTAGAACTTCTAGGTTGTTGCATTTGATCTTCTTGTTGATTAGGATCTAATGTATTTGGTTCTTCGTTCACAAAAAATTACCTCCTTTAAATTGGTATTTCAACATCAAACATTTTTCCATTTATACTTACATTTCTTAAAACAAATTTATCACATTCTTTTAATTCATTTGGCGAAATAGAAAAAACTAATTCTTTCTTATATGTTGATTTACTAGATAAACTTGTTATATCTTGAGCAACAATAGAATCGACATTGTATGCAACATTTTCACCAATTAATGCAAATGTATTAATATCATTATAGTTTATATCAGCATTGAAATTGCTTTCATTTGTTATAGTTAAAACATATTTTATATGATCTTGTGTAGATTCTATTATATTTAATTGGCACTCTATACTGTTTGCTGAGCCGTAATAAGCCTCTAGTTCTTCATCAAACGATTCTAAAGTGTTTCCAAAGCTTATATAGTATTCTCCAGGCATACTTTCAACAACACTTACATATTGTGTTGTATTATAGTTGTCATACGAATAAGAAAAAATGTAATAATCTCCAGAAATGTAGCATTTTGAAGAAGTTATTGCTATTGAGTTCCCAATATAATTATTTGAAAGCATATAGTTTTTAAAATTACTTTCTTCTATATTGTTTTTTTGTAAAAAAGATTTATCTATGACTTTGTACAATTTGTCACTATTTTTAATTTTTAAATATTCATATAATAGCTTCTCATACTCTTCTTTTTTTAGGTCTATATAATTATAAGAATTAAACGTATCTATCATTTTTTTAGAATTAATTGTATTTTTAATTCCACCTATCCACGTGATAATTACAATAATAATAGCAATTACAATAATAGATATTGTTGCAATAGATATTGCATCATCAGAGTGTTTATTTAAAAAATCTTTTATCATTATTTTACTCCTCATTATTCTATATAGAAGATAGAATACTTATTGATATCATAATTTAAAATGAGCCCCACGTATCCATATACTTCATCATTATTGCATATTTTTACTAAATATATGTGAGATGAATTTTCATACTTATATGGCATTATTTCAAATTTATCATCTTCTATTTTACTAAAAATATCGTTTATCTTCTTTGAAAATTTAGTTTTAGAAATTTTTTTCTTAAAATTTGTATCTAAAGTAGAATAATAATCTTTTAGAGTTTTATCTTTGTATCTATCATTCATGTTATTAATTATTTCTTCTATTGCTAGATAATCATCTCGATTTCTAAATGTCAATTCGTAATCATCCATTAGACTTTCAATGCTTATTTCTGAATAATTTAAACTATTTGTGTACTTACTATAAATTCTTTCATTTTTATTATTAGGCAATAATCTTGTTAATAAAAACAAGATTATTGCAATGATTAATAATACAAATATTTTTTGGTGTAGTTTTAACTCATTATACCAATTTATAATTTTTTTCATAATACTCCTCTTAAATATTACTAATATCGTCTATATTATTTCTGTTAATTCTATCATTAGCAGCTGAATTTGATGTGTTTGGGTTGTTTTGAGCAACTCCTCCTGTACCTGTAAAATTATTATTTTCTCTTCTATTTTGTTTATTATTACCAGTACGAATTGGGTTATTATTTTCGTTAGATCCATTAGTTATAGGACCACTTTGCGTACTTCTAGTTTCATTATTTGATGTAAAATGTTTCTTTTCTTTTGATGATGAAGCTTTAGAAATTGGATTTGAATTTCCATTGTTATTATTTTGTTTTACATTTCCACTTGCTTTTGATTGATTAGAAATATTTGAAGAAACATTACTTACATTTTTTATATTACTTTTGCTATTTTGTGAAGCAGCTTTAGGCGGTTCTACAACACGTGTGCCACTGTTAACTCTATTTGGATTGTTTTTAACTATCTGTTGTTTTGAATTTTGAGATTTATTTGGTGTGGATTCGTTAACGTTAAGGTTAGCACTTGATACATTTCTTGTTGTGTTTCCACCCGGTACTCTATTTTGTGTTTTGGCTTTTTCAATTAGTTCATTATATTCGTCTTGTGCTTTTTTAGCGTCTACAACTTGTTTTTTAGATTTTTGAACTTCACGTTTTCCAACTCCATATTGGTATTGTATCTCATTTGCAGAAGCTAATGTTCCTATAGTTAAATCAGTGACTAAATGACCTGCTTTATCTCCAAGACCAGCACCAATTAACATGTCTTGGAAAACATCGTCTCCACCTGTACCTAGACCTATAGTTGCACCTACAGCAGCACCTGCCATAGCTCCACCAGTTTCAACTATACCTGATGTTGCTTGTTGTAATCCTTTTAACCCTCTTTGCATTATCTCATGTTTCTTTTGTCTATTCAGTTCATCATAATCTGGTGCATTTGCAGTCTTAATAGCACTAGTTAAATCATCTAAGCTATAATTTCCCAAACCATCACCAGCAATTCTATTTAATGCAGAACTATTATTATTCGAACTTCTATTTCCTAGTTTTAATTTGTTTGTTTCACCTTTAATTTTTGCTGCTTCATCATTATTTTTAGCGATTCTATTTTGTCTAATTCCTGCAAGTCCAGCGCCAGCCATCATTCCAACGCCACCAATTACTTTTCCTGCGTTGTTAAGCACACTACTTCCTAGTTTAAGGGCAAGTCCAGTTTTTAGAAGTGATCTTTTTCCTCCCATAATTGAGTCATCCATTACTCCTGAACCTAGTCCAAATATTTTCTTAACTAGTAATTCAATCTTTGGAATTAAAGCCATAATAAATATAGCATAAACACCCATTGATTGTTGTGCTACCGAGTCATCTGATGCAGTTATATACAATTTAATAACAACAAACAACATTACAGTCATTAACAAAGCTTGTAATGATTGCACAAAAATTAATGTAGCTAATTCTTTTATCCATACTGAGAATATTTTGTTTTTGCCGTTACCCATGAAGAAATCATAAATAACAACGACTGGTGCTATTACAGAAAGAATCAAAATATAAAATACCCTTTTTATATATGTGATTAACAACATTATTGACTGAATTAGCATAATTGCGTATAAATATACTGCAATTATTACTCCGTCTTTATTATCTTGTGTTATTTCATATGCCTTATTTCTAAATTCAGCTCCAAGATTAGAGATAATCGTACCAACATTTTCTCCTGCTTTTACAATTTTATATGCATTGACCATATGGTGTTGAACGTCACCAGATGATTTATCTCTAACCTCTTGTTCAGAGCTTGCATATAATACAGTGAATGTGTCACTTAATAAATCTCCAAGAGCATCTATACATTCTTTTGTAGAGTTTGTGCCAAGCAACTTATTTTCGACCTCTAGTTCACAATTGTGAGTTATCCATGTATAATTTTCAAATCTCTTTGCTCTATATTCACTTTGCTTATATAAGTATGCGGCAATTTCTTTACCTTGTGCATCCATACCATCATATTCTTTGCCTTTTTTCTCGCCCTCTCTTTTTCTATTATCTTTATCAAAAGTTAGAAGGTCTTCTAGTGCTACTTCTAGTTTATAACCTCCAAAAGCATCACTGTTTTTTTTGGCTTCTTCTATATATTCATATGGATGACTATTGTATTTTACAAATTTGTTTACTTTTTCTCTATCTTTATCTGTTACGTCCAGTTTGATTTCATCTTTAACAAAGTTTTTTAGCATTTGCGATGCGCCTACACATATTGTTTCGTTCAAGTATAGCATAAATGAAATCAAAATATGTACCGTAAATAATAATATTACTGTGTACAAGCACTTAACAATAGTTTCTTTATATCTTGCTTTATCTGCTGCAATTGTAGAAATAGCTAGCTTTATTGATGCAACAGCTACTCCAATACCAACAATTGACAGTGACAAAGTTAATAGTGAAAAATATACAGATCTTACTATATCTTTTATTGCTGTATTTTCACCTTCTCCTACTTTTACTCTAAATATTGATCCTAATGCTGGATTTAAAAAGTTAGCATCCAAATATGGTAAATTATTGAATACAATTAAATCTTCCCATGGAAAAATATCAACCCCAAAAAGCCAAGTAGTAAAATTTGTAATTAATTTTTCAGCTAGATTTGCAACTGCTAATACAAATTTAGAAACCCAGTCTAAAATAGTAGAGGCAACCTTTCCTAAGACGTCGATTGCCCAGTTACTTGATCCGTGACCAGGTTCTGTTGGTGTAATTGGGTGATATTCATTATTAACATCGGCAAATACTAAATAATGACCAGAGAATTGGAACATCATTACTAATAGTAAAATGACTCCTATACACCTTAATATTTTTTTCATATATCTTTATTCACCCTCTCCCATTTTTCGTTTTTCAATTATCTTATTTAAGTTTGTTTCAACGAACTCAAATTCTCTTTGTGTTGGCTTTATAGCAATAACAGCAGAAGTGTAACCAATTTTAATTAGTCCTTCACCTCTTGAACATGTTATTAAAAATTGTGCCTCACCATCACTAAGTTTAAATACCTCTTTTAAATATTCAATTTCTGATTTATCTTGAGATAGGAATAACTTTGTTTCAGCAGAAGTTAATACTGCTTGACAAGCTTTATTCTCATAGAAATCTTGGAATTTTTGTGATACAACAGTAAGAGATACATTTCTTTTTCTCGCACGTCTAGCCATTGTATTTAAGAAATCAACGGCTTCAGGATATGCTAAAAGCATCCATGCCTCATCTATAAGAACTCTTTTCTTTCTTGCTTTTTGTTTATCTTCACTATTCTTTTTAACATATTTTTCCCAAATCCATGATAGAAGAATTTGTTGTGCTAGAGGTCTAGCAAATCTTTCTTCTAGTCCAGAAATGTTTATGTTAATAAATGGACACTCATCTAACAATTCAAATGTAGATTGACCATCAAAATATGCCATTTGTCCATTATATTTTCTACAGAATTGTTTCATAACTTTAACTAGGTAGTCATAATGATATCTATATGTATCATTTTCGTTTTCTTCTCTTTTTCTTACTAATCTATCATACCATTCACTAACTGTAGGCATTTGTTTTTTTACTCTACCTATTTGGTCTCCGTTAACAGAATCTTCATATAAAGACTCAACATCACTTGTGATTCCCTTAGCTTTATAGCATTCAAGAACTATTTCACCAATGATTTGTTTTGTTAATTCTGTAACTTCAGTAGATTTTGTAGCACCACGTGCCATAGTTACTAATGCTTGTGTTACGTCTTCTACTTTATTTTCAATATTTAATTCATATTTTTCTTTTCCTGTTATTTCATCTTTAACAAGCTCTGTTTCAACATCGAATATATTTATAATTGTATCACTCTTTGGACCAACATCAATATTAATACCTCTTAGTGCATCTGCAACTACAACATATTCACCTTCAGCATCAAGAACTAAGTTTTCAACACCAGTTAATATAGCTGAACGAGCCATTATAGTTTTGATAGTAACAGATTTACCAGAACCAGATTTACCAAATATAATCATATTATAGTTTGTTAAAGTGTGGTTAAAATTATCAAATAGCAATGGTAAACCAGTTTGAACGTTTACGCCAATTGGTATACCTGAATCCATTCCCGCTTCTGCATTAACAAATGGAAAAACGGTTGCCATTGATCCTCTATCAAATGTGTGTTTTCTTGTGATTTTGTTATCGTTTAAAGGTAAATTAGATTTAAAAGCTTCTTCTTGTAGCGCCCATGCTGTTTTTAAACCAATTTGGTTTTTGGAAGCTTCCATAGAAAGAATTTCAGATAATTTATCTAGCTCCAATTTACTATATGCAAATATTGTACATATCATTGTTGCTTCAAATAGTTTGTTGTATCCAGCAGCAATTTGGTCTCTAAGTGCTTCTGCTTCCGCTTGCTTAGTAGATAATGTTGCTTCTCTGTTGATATCGCCTCTATCTTGTGCTACAAAACGTTCAGATTGAAGTTCAACAATTGTTTTATTTAAATCATTTTGTGATACACTTTCTGGAATAGGAGTAATATATACAGATGCATTTATATCTCCAAATTCATATATTCCTGACAAAAAGTAAGGAAATGTAGCTTGTCTTGGAATTGTTGTTACATAGAAAGTTCTAGCAAATCTAGACACTTTTGAGAAAATTTCAAGATAATCATAATGTGTAGCATCTATTCCTGATGGAGCTAGCAAATCGTGTAATGTTGATTTGTTAAGTTTCATTCCGTTGTAATCAAAAGAAGTATAATCTTGATTTTCTTTAATTTTGTTTATTTCATTAACACGTTCTTTCATTCTTCTAAGTTCTTTTCTAGAAATCTTATTTTTCTTTTCTTCTTTCAAAATATTATACCTCCCTCTTAACTTATGATATCATCTTCACCATCATCGTAAAGATTCTTTTCAACTTTTTCGCCATTTTCTTCTAAAGTTGCAATTAGTTTTTCTTTTTCTTCATTTAATTCTTCATTATATAAATTAATCTTTTCTTCTTTATTTTTGTTAATTCTGTATAAGTCACTTTGCTCATATTTTTCAGTTAAGTCTGAAATTTCTTTTTCTGTTTCTTGTTTAAGTTCTTCTTTTTCTTGTTCTATAATTGGTTGAAGTTCTCTTTTTACATCACGATATTCTTCTAATATATCATCTACAGCATCTTGTTTTATATCTGGGTCTATATTCTCTGCTTTTATCATATCAGAAGCTTCACGAGAAATCTTTTCTTCATTTTCTAGAATTTCCATTGTTTTAGTTTTATGAGTTTCACCATCTAAAGCACGTTTTAAACTTGTAATTGCTTTTAGTTTAGCTTCATTTTCAATTGCTTCCTTAAGCATATCATCTTTTTTAGTAAACGCATCATATGAAGTAGAATATAATCTGTAAAATCCAGATTCAAGCGCATCTCTTACTCCCATTAAGCTCTTATCGTCTCTATTGAATGCTATGTATAATAAGTCTGCTAATTCATTAGAATTTAATATTGTTCCTGTTACAGATGATGAGGCAAGTGCACTTATTATTGAATTACATCTTGTAACTAATTCAGTGTAACACATTTCATCTACTTCTTCTTTACTAAATTTATTAACAGCAGCAATATCTGATTTAGAATAAGATACTAAAACATAAAAGTTTCTCTGTAATAAGTTTTTGTTAACACTCATTTTTTCAACATAAGAAATAATATCATTAGCATATTCATATACATTAATGATTCTAGTTCTCTCTTGATCTATTCTATCGATTTCACTTTTATTGATATCAAATATACTGCTCTTTTCTTCATATAATTTGTTATATTTTGCATACTCTTCTTGAAGAGGTGCAATATAATTTTTATAGTCTGTAACTACGTGCTTTAAATCTATATTTTGAGCTTGTACATATAATTGAATTGGATATTTTAGTGTATTTAAAAAAGTTATAAATCCTTGTTCAACAGCCATTTGTTCAACTTCAGACATCAAGTCATAGTTAATACCTTTACATCTGATAGCCATAGTATATCTTTTTCCACCAGATTGAACAATCATATTATCTTGTATTCTGTCAAATTCCATAAATTTAAATACATCATCTCTTTTTTGTCCATCTTTTTGAGTTGTTTTGCTCTTGCTGCTTTGAGAGGTTGGTTTATTTTCAACATCATTTGATGCTTTTGCTTCAGAACTTGTATTATTAGATTTACCAGTTCTAACTAATAGTATTACCGCAAATATTAAAACCAAAAAAATAAGTGCAGCAACAATAATCATTGTAGTATCCATTTATCTTCTCTCCTCCTTTTTATCAGCTTGCATTTCTTTAGTTACACTCTTTTCTCTATCATAATTGTATAAGTATATTTTTTTTCTAAAGCCAAAAGTAAAAAATCTGCCAATGATATCACTGACATATTCTCCACCTGCTTTTCTAAACGGACCCATTAAAGGAGAATCTGGTATTTTTAATGCTCCTATTAAATATCCTATTCCTGCAAATACTCCTATAAATACTAGCATTGTAACCAGATTCTCTATTCCTGTAATGGCTTTAAATCCCATCCATACTAATACACCTATTACTCCTGCTACCAAAGTAAATATAAAAGATTTCATGGTAAAAATATATAGTATTCTACTTTCACCTTTAACATTTCTTGGTACAAAATATGTGTTTCCCATATAAACCTCCTATTTTATTGACTAATTAGTACTTTGTATTATCACTTCTGAAACTAGGTTAAGAACTTGGAATGTTGCAAATGTTAAAATAATACCAACTATAAAAGGAAATGATTTACCTTTTAAATCTGCTTTACCTTGTGCTCCAGCAAAAATGTATTTTATACCTACGTATAGTATTCCAACTATTGCAATAATTTCTGCTATAAATTTAAATATACTAAATATTAATCCTGCTGTTGTTTTAAAATCTGAAGATTTAAATAATATAAAGCTTGTACCATCATGTAGCATAGATTCTATGTTTGACCATCCAAAGAATAATATACATGCTACGAATAGTCCTATAGCATTTTCTTTTGCAACTGTTTTTCCTTCAGCACTAGCAAATATGTATCTTAGACCAAGTACTATAGTTGCAATTGTAATAACTAGAGTACCTATAATTTTGATGTAGCTTGTTATTGGTGTAATGATATTGTTCATTGCATTTTTCATTGTTAGATCTTCTCTACCACCAGAGAACCAATTGAAAGCATCGCTATAGAAATCTGCAAATACATGTGTGTTCATCATAATGAATATTCCTAGAATCAATGTACACATTAGTATTCTTTTAAGTGTTTTTTTCATTTCTTTCACATCCTTTCTTATATTAAATAATATTTTTTATTATTTTGGTATAATAATTGTTGTGTTTATAAACAATATTTTGAAAAATAATTGTTTTGTAACATTGTTGTAATTGTATTTAAATTAGTTTGAAACGAAACTATGGAGTTACTAATTCTCCAAATGAATTAGTAATAAATCCAATTGCTGTTGCTCCACCAAATACAATTATGCATCCAATCATTATTGTAATTAAACCTTTTTTCATTTCAGCTTTTTTAGAAGCTCCTCCATACATGTATCTAATTCCTGTTATAATGATTCCAGCAACACTTAGAATTTGGAATATAAATATGATTGTGCTTGTTATGCTTTTAGCTGATCTTTCCAAATTATTAAATTGAGTATTGTTTGTAGTGTCACCACCATCAATCAAACTCTTATCATATCCAAAAACAGTTAATGTTGTTGATACAAACATCATAATAAATAACAATATAGTTAGAACTTTTAATGTTTTTTTCATTTTCATCATCTCCTTTTTCTTTACATATTCTCTTAATTATATTATACCATAAATCAATAAAAAAATCAGTTGTTTTTATTGATTTTTACCTATTTTTTCACTTTTTTTACTTTTATATTACAACAAAAAAAACCAAGTCTTTCGACTTGGCTTTCTTTCTGTTTTGCCTATAGCTGTTTTTAGTAAACTATTGTAGATCTTCAACTGAAGTAACTAATAGTTTAACTACTGTAGATGCACCGAATACTAAGATGGCACCTATAGCTAATACTAATAGACCACTTTTAATTTCAGCTTTTTGATCAGCACCTGCAAACATATATTTAACACCAGAGAATACAATAGCTGCAACAGCTAATATTTGTAGAACTGTTAATACAGTACCCCAAATACCTACTACTAAATCGTTAGCAGTTTGTGATCCACTTTGGTCTTTTGCATGTTTAAAAGTACTGTCAACATCTAATGCAAATACAGGAGTAGCTAGTACTAGTGCTAGTACCATCAATACAGGCAAAGCTCTTAACATAAATTTTTTCATGATAAACCCCTCCTTTTATCTACTCTATTATAATTATACCAAATTTTTGGTAATAAATCAATAGTTTTGCTTTTTTAGAGTAAAAAAATATAGTACTTTTTACCATAATTTACACATTTTTTCACAAATATTTTATTTACATTTCATAATAGTGTAATATAATAATTTCGGTGATAATGAATGAAAAAACTATTTTTTACTATTATTTTATTTGCTATTGCCATATTTATGACTTACTCTGTATACATTATTGGTGTTTTTTCATCCAAAGAATTATCTTACCCAACAGAATATACATCTGTATCTTCATATTATGGCTTTAGAATACTATATGGTCAATCTAATTTTCATAATGGTGTAGACTTTCTTGCTCCTCAAGGAAGCAACATTTATGCTGCTGAATCTGGTATAGTAGACTATGCAGGTTTTATGAATGATGGTTCTGGTAATACAATTTCTATTTTCCATGACTCAGGTATTTCTACTATGTATTGTCACACAGATGAAACATTTCTTGTGAATGTTGGAGATTACGTGGAAAAAGGACAGTTAATTGGATATGTTGGCCCTCAATATTTAAGTTCAGGAATCATGAATGGAAATACAACAGGACCTCATCTACATTTTATAGTTTTAAAAGACGGATATACTATCAATCCATTAACTATGATATAAAAAAGAGGAACAAGTTTTATTCTTGTTCCTCTTCATTTTCTTCACTTTCTTCTTTTTCTACACTTGCAAATTTTGATACAGATATTTCATATGCAGTCTTATTTATAATTGTGCCATCTTGTAGTTTCTTTTCATAGTTTCTTGATTGAATTCTACCATTCAATTTTACCAAATCGCCTACTTTTAATGTATCACAATATTTTGCATTTCTTCCCCATAGTATACATGGTATGTAGTCTGATTTTCTATATGTTCTATTAACAGCAATTAAAACATCTGCTATTTCTCTTCCAAGTGGAGTTTTTCTATATATAGGTTCTTTGCAAATATAACCAATTAAAGTTGCATCATTTAATGTTAAGCAATTAACATCATCTGTTAGTTCGATTTCTTTTACAAATATAGACAAAACTAATTTGCTTCTTGTTTCAGTTTGAAGATTATATGATCTAAATTGACCATTTATAACTACAATATCACCTAATTTTATATCTTCAACATTTAATAATCTTTCTGATACAATTACTGGTAATATATCATCATATTCACTTAATCTTTTAGTTTTAATTTCAAATTTATAGAATTTTTCTTCAAAAACCTCATGGCTAAACTCAGGAAGTTTAACAATTTCTCCGCCTATTTGAACGTTGTTGTTCTCCATATAATTTTCCACTTATTTTCCTCCTTAATGTTTATTTTTATATTTAATCTTATGTATCTATTCTAAAAAAAATTACTGTGACAAAAAGGATTATATCACAATAATTTTTATTTGTAAACATTTTATGTAACTTGTTAAGTGCTTGTTTACCTATATAAATATGTTATTATTCCTATTGCATATAAAAGAATAATGTGAGTCGGGTAAAAATAATACCACACTTTTGAATAGTTTTTCCCTTTTTGGCCATTGTACATTAATAATATTGGTATAGAAACCAACATAACAATAGGAATAATTCTATCGATTACGTTAAGTGCAAAAACCGTAATTAATGCAGCAAAAGCTACACATAATAGCACTATATTTTTTCTTTTTGAATCAAGAATAAATAGCAATGAGATAATTAATAGTGGTATTATTCCATGGTCAATTGGAATTATCATAAACACCACAAGAACAGCTAACAATGTTGTAAATCCCATAAAAATTGTTAAACCATCTTTTTTATTTTTTTCATCTAACAAATAATTCATTATACTAATAAAGTGTATTGATAAATAAAAAGAAAACAAAATATTTAGTTCATAAAAAAAGTTTACTTTGTATTTTGGAACTACATTTTTAGCTAATACTCCCATAATAACGCAAAGAATCTGTGTTATCATTGCAAGTGCTAGTATTCTTTTTCTATATTTAGATAAATTTGATGTGTGCTTTATTCCTTGATATATTAAAAATGCAAAGATAGGCATTGAAATTCTTCCTATACATCTTAAGCTATAATATACTTTGTCATTTAATAGGAAGTAAAAAAAATAAGCAAAATGATCAATAATCATTGTTAAGAATGCTAACACTTTTAGCTGAGAAGCTGAAATTAGTTTTAACCTGCTCATATTTATTCCTCTTCTTTTTTTAATAATCCAAGCATGTTCTTTTTGTATGCTTCAACACCTGGTTGGTCAAAAGGATTTACTCCTAGAACATATCCACTAATAGCACAAGCTTTTTCAAAGAAGTATATTAATTGTCCAATGTTGTATTCAGTTACATCTTCAAGTGTTAGAACCATAGTTGGTACTCCACCATCAATGTGTGCTTGACGAGTACCTTCAAATGCTTGTTTATTTATATAGTCTATTTCTTTTCCAGCTAAGTAGTTTAAGTGATCAAAATCATCATCAACTTCTGGAAGATATATAAGACTTCTGTCCACTTGTATGTTTAATACAGTTTCAAAGATATTTCTTTTACCATCTTGAATTAATTGTCCCATTGAATGAAGGTCTGTAGTTAGATTTACTCCTGATGGATAAATACCTTTTCCATCTTTTCCTTCAGACTCACCAAATAGTTGTTTATACCATTCAACAAAATATTGGAAACTTGGTTCATAACTTGCTAGAATCTCAATATCTTTTTCATTTTCTCTTAGCATATTTCTATATAATGCATATCTATAGCAATCATTATTGTTTATATCTCTGTTATTAAAAACAAAAGACGCAAATTGTGCACCATCTAGTATGTCTTCAAAGTTTATGTTTGCTACTGCCATAGGAAGTAGTCCTACTGCAGTAAGGACAGAATATCTTCCACCAACATTTCTTGGAATTTTAAACATCTCATATTCATTTTTAACAGCTAAATCATGTAAAATTCCTTTTTCTGGATCTGTAGTAACATATATTCTTTGTGCTGCCATTACTTCTCCATACTTTTGTTCAAGAAGTAATTTTAATGTTCTAAATGTTACTGCAGGCTCTAATGTTGAACCAGATTTAGAAATTACATTTACTGCAAATTCTTTATCTTCAAGAAACTCTACTAAATTTCTTAGGTATTTACCACTTAAATTATTTCCTGCAAATATAATTTGAGGATGTTTTCTTTCTGTATAAGATTGAAGATTTGCAAAAGTGTTATCAAAAATGTCTATGATAGCTTTTGCTCCCAGATATGATCCTCCTATGCCTACAACTACAAAAACATCAGCTTGTTTATTGATTCTTTCAGCAGCAGCTTTAATTCTTGCTATTTCTTCTTCATCTCTATTTGCTGGTAGGTCCATCCATCCTAGCATGTCTTTTCCTTTTCCATTTTTCTTTTCTAGCATATCATGTGCTTTTTCAACTTTCTTACACATTTTTTCATAATCTTCTTCATTGATAAAAGGTTTAACACCACTATCATCTAAAAATATTCCTTGCATATAATCTACCTCCTACATTTTATTACTTGCTTCTTTTAGCATATTTTTAAGTTCATTATATTTACTATGTATTTTTTCATCTGCATACTTTTCCCATTCAGTTTTATTATCTTCTTCTAAATAACTTCTCATCTGTGTTGCAGATACTATTAACTCTTTTCTATCTATTTTTAGTTCAGTTAATCTTCCAATTGCAATTTTAGAAAAGCATTTATTTATATCTTTATCTTTACCATAAATTATTAATTCTGGTTTTTGCCCTAAAACTGTCTTAGCTTCGTTTAAAACATAGTCTCCCCATTCAGGTGTAAGAGCAAACGGTGCTCTATAGTCATAAAGTGGCTCAACTATTAGTTTTCCTTTTTTTATTTCATCTTTATATATTATTTCAATAAGTGATTTTCTATACTCATAGTCATATGGATTTCTTGCACCTATTGGGCTATTTGCATTTCCAATAAAAACTAGTAGTTTATCTGTAAGCTTTAGTCCTGCATCTATTAGTTTTTGATGTCCAATATGGATATGCTGAAATCTTCCAACAATTAATCCATACTTAAAAATACTGTCATTCAATTGCATAAAAACTATCACCTGCTACTATAATATCACAAAAGTAAAAAAAACTATAGTTTTTTATTTTTTTTCTTAAAAATATTTACATTTTATTTTATTTTTGTTATAATAGCAATTGTACTAAGAGTCTCTTTAGCTCAGTTGGTAGAGCAGCTGCCTCTTAAGCAGTTTGTCCGGGGTTCGAGCCCCC
>JAEEGL014854044.1_pt1 | contig 29796 bp, 23 predicted proteins | sample 9134231 | NCBI WGS metagenome assembly JAEEGL01 (sample SAMN16246548, study PRJNA631951) | gut metagenome | biome: gut microbiome; feature: rumen; material: fiber-attached | host: Bos | place: Iran: Karaj | collected 2018-10
TACTCCATATAGTAATTCAAGCTGTGCTGAGTCTATCTGCATCTTGTTCTTAAATAAAACGATGCAAAGGTACTAACTTTTATCCATTCAGACAAGAAATTCCTGTTCTATTTGTGGCTATGGATGGTCAGAGGGCTGTGCCACGGAAAAATCCGGGTGCGCCGGCAAACGCTGAACGTGCATGGCAGCGCCGACAGAATCCCGATCTTTTTCGGATGCACCGCAAGACAGAGGCGTGTGGCTTGCTGTTCACCTCAATGGGTAACCATTTCTTGTTGGAGTGGCCTGACAGACAATTGGTTGAGATGAGCCGTAGTGCCAGCAACGAGCAAATACAAGAGAGGTTGAAATCAGTATTGGCAGCAGCTCATAATGGCGCTGTAACTTATACTGCAGCTATTAGCACAGGTGAACGCATAATAGCCAGAACGGTGCGTGAGAAAGGGTTCCCGTTGGTGGTTCTGCTGAATGATGGATTTCCTGCCGAGGGGTCGTCACAAGAGCGTTTCTACAAACCTGGCGGAGCTTATTTCGACGCTTGTTCTAGAGGGCGGTTGTTGCTCATGGAACCAGATAAGAGCGCCTTTGTCAATCCTGCGGTTATGATGGCTACTGAGGAAGCTTTGCGAAAGAAGGCTGAGGCTAAACATATTGTTTATACTGCCGTTCCCGTGGAATCGCAACGCTACAGATTCGTCGCTCTGAATGAGATGGGGCGAATGTTGGTAATGCGATGAGGAGACACTGGGGTTACGACAGAATTCTCTGTGTTTTGGCATGCCGAAAATATTCTCATTATTTCCATAATACCTAACATTGGTAAAACACAAGTACCTCACTTTCAGTAACTTAGAAATGAAAGGAGTGCTTAGAGACCTAAAATAACACCTAACAAACACCTAACATAGAGGTAACATCATCAAAGTGCCCAATGTTAGGTGTCATGTTAGGTCTATGTTACCTCTGTGTTAGGTCTCATGTTAGGTCTTGAGGACTATGAAATCTCTCGAAATGCCTTTGTATAGTCATTTTTCTGAAATACAATGTTAGGTCTTGTAAGAAGTGGCACTTTTACTAGTCGAAACCTGGCTGGATGTTGTCTTCACGTTCTGAAGGGTGGGGCTAAGTATTTATTCCCAGGCTGGGAACATTTCATTCCCAAGGTGGGAATGTTTTGTTCCCAAGGTGGGAATAAGACAGGCCGAGTAATGAAAATTAAAGGCATACGCACTTTTCCCGTTTATTTTGAGTTAGAGAGCCGTTTTTTTTGTAACTTTGCAGGGCAAAAGGAAATGGAAACGATGGTATGAAAAGGATATTGTTTGTATGTCATGGGAATATCTGCCGCAGTCCGATGGCGGAGTTTGTGATGAAGGATCTGGTGGCTAAGGCGGGACGCGAGGCGGAATATTATATTGAGTCGGCAGCGACCTCGACCGAGGAGATTGGCAACGCTGTTTACCCCCCTGCCCAGCGCAAGTTGGCTGAGCACGGCATCGGGTGTGCCGGCAAAAGGGCACGGCAGATGACGCGTGCGGACTACGACCGTTTCGACCTGATTGTCGGCATGGACAGTTGGAATATGCGGAACATGAATCGTATCTGCGGCGGTGACCCTGAAGGAAAGATTTGTCTGCTGATGGACTTCCCCCATCGTCCTGGCGATGTGGCTGACCCGTGGTATACCGGCGACTTCGAGGCGACGTGGCGCGATGTGCTGGAAGGTTGTCAGGGCATTTTTTGTTCTTTAACTTAACGGGCCTTGAATAAGACTAAATTATGCAAAACGATTTGTTGGTAAGGCGGAAGTTTCTTATTTTTGCAGCCGATGAATGCGACGCGGATAACAATACTGCTGACAGTCCTTGCGTACAGTCTGCTGCTTCCGGCCCAACGACAGCTTAGAGTGGTGGATATGGAAACGCTGGTTCCCGTGGCCGGGGCCAACGTCGTCATGAGGGATTGTACGGCTCAGACAGACTCGCTGGGGTATGTCATGGTGTCCGACAGTTGCAGGACGCTTGTCTTCTCGCATGTCAACTACGAAAGCCGTCTTGTCAATCTGGAGGAAGTCAGGGATACGGTATTCCTGATTTCGAAACTGTTGAGTCTGAAGGAGGTGGTCGTGTTCGGACGTGCCAAGCGCGATGACCGGCTGGACGAGCTGAAGAGCCGGTTAGGGTTGGATCCTATCGATGCGCAACTGATAGCCGCTGACCCCAGTTCGGGCATGAACCTGTTCGGCCTTATCGGCAAGCTGCTTCCCAAGAAATGGCGTCAAAGCAAAAAAGCGAATCGTCGGGAACACCTGAAGCGCATTCTCGAGGATTACTGAAAGAAGGAAAATCCAAAAGGGACTCTATATGATGTCGTGAGCCAGATAAGCCAACATGCTGTTGCGTACATTGAGCATGTATCTGAGGTTATGGAAATTATCAATTACCCAGCGGTTGTCCTCATAGACAAGGTCAATGCGTGCCGGGGTATAGGTGTCGCTTTCGTATACGACAAATGAGACTGAAGCCCGCATCTGCTTTCCATTAGTCCAAACGTTGTCAACCTCGAAGTCGTCGAAGGAAACAAGTTCGCCACCGAAGCGTGTCATGGACCAGCGGTCGATTTCAAAGAATATCGTACCAGTCCTGTCTTCTTTGCAGCGGACGTCCATCAGCAGCTTGTTCCACGACTTGGAACAGAATGCTCTGTCGAACCATTCGCTCTCGTGGGAACCGCCATGGAACATGTTTTCAGACCTGACGAGACTATAGATGCTCTTTACCCTGTCGAGGACTATGCCACGTTCTATTGTCATCTTCATTTCTGTATTCACGGTATCTGCCGATGCCTGAATATAGGATTCATTTAAATCGCCTGTTTCGTTAAGTACAGAAACGGAACTTTTCTTCTGACAGCCAGTAAGTGTCAGAAGTATGGCAAATGCCATCAGAACAGTCTTTATGAGTCGATTCATCATTAAAAATATAACTTCAAAGAAGTTTTTGTTCGCTAATCGGCTGCAAAATTACAAAAAAACATCTTTCTGACAAAATCTGAAGGCCTTTTTTTCTATTTTGTTTTGAATTTCTCTCGTTTTTTTGTACCTTTGTCGCCCAATATGATAGAATTACTGCATAAATGGCTGACAACGTTGGGACGATTTATCATACTGATGGGTCGTACGTTCAGCGTGCCTGAGCGCTTCCGCATGTTCTGGAAACAGTATGTGAAGGAGATGGCTCAGTTGGGTGTCAATTCCATAGGTATCGTGCTACTTATCTCGTTCTTCATCGGTGCCGTGATTTGTATCCAGATGAAGCTTAACATCCAGAGTCCTTGGATGCCCAGTTGGGTGAGCGGCTATACGACTCGCGAAATCATGCTGCTTGAGTTTTCGAGCAGTATCATGTGTCTGATCCTGGCTGGCAAGGTGGGCTCGAACATTGCTTCTGAGATTGGAACGATGCGTGTGACACAGCAGATTGATGCCTTGGAGATTATGGGTGTCAACTCTGCCAGTTATCTGATACTTCCCAAAATACTCGGCATGTTGACCATTATGCCGCTATTGGTGATATTCTCGTCGGCAATGGGTATCATGGGAGCATACGGTACGGCCTATGTCGGTCATATCATTGTACCCGACGACCTGACGTTAGGCTTGCAACACCAGTTTAAGTCGTGGTTTGTATGGATGAGTATCATCAAAAGCCTGTTCTTTGCCTTCATCATCAGTGCTGTACCGTCCTATTTCGGCTATACGGTAGAGGGGGGTAGTGTCAATGTGGGTAAGGCATCGACGGATGCTGTAGTCTGCTCGAGTGTGTTGATATTGTGTAGTGACGTCTTCCTAACGCAACTGTTGTCATGATTGAGGTTAAGAATCTGTATAAGAGCTTTGATGACAAAGAGGTGCTGAAGGATATCTGTACCGTCTTTGAAGATGGCAAGACCAATCTGATTATCGGCCAGAGCGGTTCAGGTAAGACGGTGCTGATGAAGAATCTGGTGGGTTTGTTGGATCCGACCAGTGGACAGATACTTTACGACGGTCGTGATTTTGTGCGTATGTCGAAACAGGAAAAGGTACACATGCGCCGTGAGATGGGCATGATATTCCAGTCGGCGGCACTCTTTGACTCGCTGACCGTATTGGAGAATGTGATGTTTCCGCTCGATATGTTTTCGTCGATGAATCTGCGAGAGCGCGAACACAGGGCTATGGAATGTCTGGATCGTGTCAATCTGGTGGGTGCAGAACAGAAGTTCCCTGGGGAAATCAGCGGTGGCATGCAGAAGCGTGTAGCTATAGCCCGGGCCATAGCCCTGAATCCCAAATACCTGTTCTGTGATGAGCCCAACAGCGGTCTCGACCCCAAGACGTCGCTGGTCATCGACGACTTGTTGCACTCTATCACACAGGAGTTTAACATGACTACCATCATCAATACGCACGACATGAACTCGGTGATGGGAATCGGTGAGAACATCATCTTCATCTATGAAGGCAACAAAGAGTGGCAGGGAGTCTCTGCCGATATTATGGGCTCCACGAACAAGCGGCTGACAGACTTCATCTTTGCCAGCGACCTGTTGAAGGAGATGCGCGAGGCAGTGACGCATCAAAAGTAAAAAGGTAAAAAGTAAAAGGGTAAAAGAGATCATGGAACAGCAAAGCGAGATACAACAGCAGGAACCTGAGAGACTGGTGCTTCGTACAGAAGGACTGGTGAAGATTTATGGCAAGCGCACCGTGGTGAACGATGTATCGTTCGATGTGAAACAGGGCGAAATCGTGGGACTGCTGGGCCCTAACGGAGCGGGAAAGACCACCTCGTTCTATATGACGACGGGGTTGATAGTACCCAATGGCGGTCATATCTACCTTGGTGACGAAGACGTGACATCTTATCCTGTCTATAAGCGAGCCCGCGCAGGTATCGGCTATCTGGCTCAGGAGGCGTCGGTGTTCAGGAAGATGTCGGTAGAGGACAATATCCTCTCCGTACTGGAGATGACGGGTAAGCCACGTGACTACCAGTTGGAGAAGTTGGAGAGCCTGATTAAGGAGTTCCGTCTGCAGAAGGTCCGCAAGAATCTGGGCGACCGCCTGTCGGGTGGAGAACGCCGACGTACGGAGATTGCCCGTTGTCTGGCTATTGAGCCCAAGTTTATCATGCTTGACGAGCCGTTTGCCGGTGTCGACCCTATTGCCGTAGAGGACATTCAGTTTATTGTTTGGAAATTGAAGGACCTGAATATAGGCATTCTCATTACTGACCATAATGTGGAGGACACGCTGTGTATCACCGATCGTGCCTATCTGCTGTTCGAGGGGCGCATCCTCTTTCATGGTTCTCCAGAGGAACTGGCGGCAAATCCTGTCGTTCGCAAAAACTATCTGACGGAGTCATTTATCCTGCGGCAAAAGGATTTCTCAGCCTTGGAGGAGCAGCGTAGAATAGAGGAGGAGTCATAATTAACAAAAAAAAGAGTTCCGATTGCTTCGGAACTCCTTGGTGGGCGTTGACGGATTCGAACCGCCGACCCTCTGCTTGTAAGGCAGATGCTCTAAACCAGCTGAGCTAAACGCCCTTACTTTTTGTAAGCGGGTGCAAAGGTACAAAGAAAAATGAGAAATGAGAAATAAGAAATAAGAAATCTGCCATTTGTTAGCATTATTTAACAAACAAACCTGCATTTCTTCATTTTTCATTTACATTTCTCATTCATCATTTCTCATTTTTCATTTCGACTACAAGCGGTACAGGTCGCTTGCTGCCATCAGCTCTACCTTCTTCTCTGTCAGGATGCGTTCGCAACCTTCGAGGTCGGTAGGACGGATGATGACATGAGCGACGTCACCATTGGCAAACGAATACATATACTCGATAAACACACCTGCATCGGCCAGATAGCGCATCACCTTTGCCAGCGAGCCACTGACATTGGGGCATACGAATCCGATGACGTCAGTTATCTTTACTGCAAAATGGTTGGCTTTCAGCACCTGATAGGCCTTGTCAGGGTCGCTGACAATACAGCGCAGGATGCCGAAGTCAGAGTTATCTGCAATACTCATAGCCGAGAGATTGACACCTGCCTCGCCCAACACGTCGGTAACCTCCGTCAGACGTCCCGACTTATTCTCCAAGAAAATCGATAATTGTTTTGCTAACATAGTTTTTAGATTTTATTTCGACATTTCGATATTATAACTTACGGTTGTCAACCACTCGCTTGGCCTTGCCTTCCGAGCGCTCAATGCCCTTCGGCTCTACCAGTTTTACCTTAAAGCCCAATCCAATGACGCTACGAAGCTCTGCCTCCAGTTTCTTCTGCAGGCCCACCATCGTCGCCATATCGTCAGTGAAGTAGTCTTCCTTCACCTCGACCTTCAGCTCAGCAGTATCCGTATTGTTCACACGATCGACAGTCAGGAAGAAGTGAGGCTCGTACTCCGGCAGTTTCAGGATGACATCCTCAATCTGCGATGGGAACACGTTGACACCACGAATAATCAGCATATCGTCGCAACGACCCAAAATACGGTCCATACGCACCAAGGTACGTCCACAAGCACACTTCTCATAGTGCAGGGCCGTCAGGTCGTGGGTACGATAGCGCAACAGCGGCATACCCTCCTTAGTAAGGTGTGTAAATGCCAATTCGCCAAACTGTCCCTCAGGCAGTTGTTCGCCTGTTTCAGGATTCAGAATCTCAGGATAGAAGTAGTCCTCGTTCAGGTGCGTACCACACTGGTGCTCACACTCATAGCCAACGCCAGGACCGGCAATTTCAGACAATCCATAGATGTCGTATGCCTTGATGCCTAATGTTGCTTCCAGCTTCACACGCATTTTCTCCGTCCAAGGCTCAGCACCAAAGACACCTATCTTCAGTTTGAACTCATCCCTACTCCACTCGCATTCCTGCATAGCCTCGCCTAAGAACATGGCATAGCTGGGCGTGCAGCAAAGAATAGTCGTACCAAAGTCGTGCATCAGCGTCATCTGTTTCTGCGTATTACCACTCGAAATGGGAATCACACTGGCTCCGATATTCGTTGCGCCGTCGTGGGCACCCAGGCCACCAGTAAACAAACCGTAACCGTAAGCCACCTGGAAAATGTCGTCTTTCGTAGCGCCGTATGCTGTAAAGGCACGCGAGATAGCCTCAGCCCACATGGCCAAGTCCTTCCTCGTGTACAGCACCACCACGGGTTTACCCGTTGTACCACTGGAGGCATGGATACGTACAATCTGCGACATAGGCACAGCAGCTAATCCGAAGGGATAGTTGTCGCGCAAATCCAATTTGTTGGTAAACGGCAACTTAGTAATATCGTCTATCGACTTGATATCACCAGGTTCCAGACCCATCTCCTGGAATTTCTTACGGTAGAATGGCGTATTGTGATACACATACTCTGCCATCTTCTTCAACCGAATGCTTTGGATTTCGCGTAACTGTTCGCGATCCATGCATTCCATGCTTTCGTTCCAAATCATTGTACTCTTTTGTTTAATTATAAAATTTGTGTTGGAAATTATCGTAATTCTACCGTCGCACGGCGGTTGTATTCAGCCGGTGTAAGGGTATCGACACCACCTGCGGCAACAACCTCAATACGCTGGGGATTGACACCAAGGCGTACCAGTTCATCGGCAACAGCCTGGGCACGACACTCAGACAGTTTCATATTGGCTTCAGCATTGCCAGACTTATCGGCATAACCCGTCACAAGCACCGAAGCGTTCTTGTCAATGGCTAACTGGGCCAAAGCTTTCACGCTGAGCATGTCACGACTCTCAATGACATTGGCCTTACCAACCTTGAAGAAGATGGAGACTGGAGCAGACACAATCTTCTCGACCGTTCTGACTGGCGGAGCCACTGTCGTTACAGCTGCCGTAGGCTTAGGCTGGGCATCAAGCATCTGTTGCAGACGTTCGTTTTCAGCCTGAGCATCTGCCAGTTGGGCATTCAGTGCATCCAGCTCACCTTCAGTCAAAGCACTGACAGCTTCCTGATCTGTTGCATGTTTCCAGTTATTCTTGCCAATATTCCACGTAAGGCCAAGTTCAACGGCAAAATGCTGGTTGCGACTCTTCAGGGCGAGACCACGATTGCTGCCCTCAACACTATTCCATGCCAACTCAACATTGGCAGAGAAACGAGGTGACAGGCGGATAGTATTCAGCAGGCCGAGGCTGAGTGCCGTACTATAATGAGCATGCGTCATATTACGATGAACGCCAGCACCCACGTATGGGATAAGACTCCAACAGCGTTGCTCATCATAGCCACCGAAAAGCGATGAGATATTGATTAAAAGCTGCTCGTTGGCAGTCCAGTACTTATCGCCGCCCAAGCCCTGTTCTTCCTTACCTATCTGCCAGGCATTGACCTTGGTACGCAAACCGAAAACAGGCGTAATCCACTTGCCCAATGACAGCGAGGCTCCTAAACCATTATAATAGGTACCCGACGGGAACTTACGGAAGGGAGCCACTAACGAGCGCTCACCCTCGCCATAGAAAGCACTCCATGTCACATTAGCACCCAAAAACCAATTTTGCCAGAAGCCATTGGTAGCCACGCGGTGCTTCTCAGCAGGGGCAATGTTTATATTATCCTCCTCTTGAGCCATAACGCCCATTGGCAGACTGGCGATGGCCAGCATCAATAACAACCTATTCATTTACTTACCAGTTTACATATTTTTGTGCAAAATTACGTATTTATTTCATAACAACAAAGTATTTTGTTGGATATTTCGCCTTTTTATCCTATTTTTGCTAAGTAAAACATAGCGAAAGTACTAACGTTAGTCAAAAAAGAATAAATTCTTTTGTTTTGTGCTCACTTAATCGTACCTTTGCAGCCACAAACAAAAAGAATGAGCATGATAACGACAAATAAGAAGATACTGACAACCCTGCTGGTCATACTGGTGACAAGCATCAGTACCATACAAGCGCAGAATTCCAAGCCTTTTTTAGATACTTTCAAACATTTGGACTTAGACGTTACAATAGGTAGTACGGGATTCGGTGTCAATGTCGTCAGCCCCGTTTACAAGGACGTACAGGTAAGAGCTGGTTTTGAAATAATGCCACGTTTCGAGCAGAATATGGTTTTCGACATACAAGGGTTCGATGAAAAAGGCAACAAGACAGAGTCGAAATTTGAAAAGATGTCCGAAAAGTTAGAGGACTTGACGGGCTACAAGGCCGACAGCGAGGTAAGAATGGTTGGCAAGCCGACATTGTGGAACTTCAGGTTCCTGGTCGACGTATTTCCTTTCCGTGATAAGAACTGGCATCTCACTGCAGGCTTCCACTGGGGTCCTTCAAAGATTGCAGAAGCCGTCAATGCTTTGGACGACGCCCCGTCACTGGTAGCCGTCAATATCTATAACAACATCTACGACCGCGTGTCACAGGGACTGCCCATTTATAAAGACATAACCCTCGGCGGCTCCGATGCTGAGAAAATCATCAAAAATGGTCGTATGGGTATCCGCGTCGGTAACTATAAGGATCAATATCTGACGGAGATACACCCCGCTACCGACGAGAATGGAGACTATATCGACGATGGTAACGGAGGCTACGTATTAGTGACCGACTACATATTGGATGCCAATGGTAACCGCATTCCCAAGCCATACCGTATGGAGCCAGACAACAACTGCACGGTATCGGCCAAGGTGACCGTGAACAGTTTCAAGCCATACTTAGGCTTCGGTTACGGCGGACGCCTGCTGAAGAACAACGACCGCTACCGCATCGGTTTCGATGCCGGTCTGTTGTTCTGGGGCGGCACGCCAGCCATCATTACCCACGACGGCACCAACCTCTCCAAGGACGTCACTAATATCGGGGGCAAGGTGGGCACCTATGTAAACCTCATCAGCAGTTTCAAGGTCTATCCCGTCCTGAACCTCCGCATCACAAGGAAACTGTTCTAAAGGAGCAAGTGAACCTCGGGCTGCTCACCTCTGTGGCATCCGGCCTCCCGATGTGGTTTGCCATGACGCCAGGCAGCATGTCGGACAAGGCAGTTCTGGAGTACGTGCTGAAGATGCTGTCCAAGCTGGGGGCGAAGAAATTCACATTCTTTGGCGACAGAGGCTTCTACAGCGAGTACAACCTCCGGCTGATAACGAAGAGGGGGCACCGCTTCACCATCCCCGTTCCGTCCACGGTGGGATGGCAGAAGAAGATGATTGCCGAGCACAAGCAGAGCCTGCTCTCCCCGAGGAATGCCATAGAGCTGGAGGACGGCCAGCTGGTCTACGGCAAGACCGTCTTCAAGACGACGGAGTACGGCCGCACATGGTACCACATCTTCTTCGACGCGGCACGCAAGTCCAAGGTCATCGACGATTTCATGCGACGGCTGCGCAGGTGCAAGGACGAGCTGGTGGACGGCAGGACGGTGGAGAAGAACAAGTCGATGTACGAGACGTACTTCCATGTGACGGAGACTCCCAAGCGTGGACGCGTCGTGGAATACAACGACCAAGCCGTCAACGACTTCATCGAGAACGACAACTGTTACTGGGTGCTGATGTCCACTTCGGAGAAGGACACACGCAAGGCACTGCTGGCATACCGTGACAGCAACGACGTGGAGGTCAACTTCGACGACGTGAAGAACGCGGAGGACATGCGCCGCATGAGGAACCATAACGAAAAGACCATCAAGGGCAAGATGTTTGTCGTGTTCATTGCACTGATCCTGCTCACCAAGCTCAGGATGGAGGTGCAGAAGGTGGCACCGAAGGAGCGCCACTACTGGTCGGAAAGGGACTTCCTGGAGAAGGTGGACACTTACAACAGAATCTATTTCGAGAACAAGTACAAGGATGTCTATACAATACCGACATCCGCACAGAGGGACATCTTTGACTTCTTTAATCTTGAGTACTGCCACAAGGGGCATTGTGTCAACGCAAAGCAAACCGACACGAAAAACAAGCCAGAGAACAATCAAGACACACCAAGGTCACCAGAATGACTGATTATGGTTATAACACTACGAGAACTCCGGTTATTAATACCGATGAAAGTAAATTCAGTGTATTTACTTAACAAATTCAGTGAATTTACTCAACAAATTCAGTGTATTTACTCAACAAATTCGGTGAATTTACTAACCATATTCAGTGGATTTACAGCTTTTGACACAGTCTCAACAATACTCTTGGAGTAATTGAAAATACTTTCGGAGTAATTGAAAATACTCTTGGAGTATTTGGGAATACTCTTGGAGTTGTAGCGAGGCGAAAAAAAGTAACCCAGGGTTATTATGGAACAACCTTGGGTTATTGAAAAAATAAGCGGCGCTTATTGAATAAGCGGTCGAATGTATTATTTTACAACGACCTTGCTACCATTTACGATATATACGCCTTTAGGCAGTCCGTCGGTAGTGTCGCCCAGACACTGACCGTTGAGCGTAAAAACTCCACGTCTCTGAGACGTAACACCTGCATTGACAGTCTCAATGCCAGAAAGGATGTCTGTGACGACATAGATTGTCTCGGGTGCGCCAGTAGGAACGGTAAGATACGCCTTGTTGGCAGGAATATAGTTCAGTGTCTTGTCAGTGATGAAGGCCAGACGACCGTCGGCAGCCTTACCCAATACACGCATGTTAGTGGGGCGATACGCCGTCACATTGCGATGGGCGGCATCGGTCACATCATTGCAAAAATACACACCAGTGAGCTTATTACCGGTAGCACTCTCTGTAGAAGGATGGATATCAACCTTATTATCGGCAGGGGTTGCATTGGAACATTCCAAAATGACAGGAGTGTCTGCTGGCACAGAATTCACGAACGCTTTTACCTCTATATATTGGCCTTGAGGATTGGTATTGATATAATAAGCCTTCATACCTTCACCCAGTTTGATAGGGAACGAGGCATACATCGTAGTGTAATAGGCCTCTTTGTTATCCATCGTAGCCTGGAAATCGGGCTTAATACCAAAATAATAGTTGCCCGAACTTTTCACCGGTCTTGCATACCAATACTGATAGCCATTAGTACCACCAGTGTTGATAGAAGCCGGGTTCTTGGGCTTGGCAGAATCGTATAGCGTCTTAGCTACCGTAGTACCAGCTTTAGTTGCTTCACCACTGATGATATAGGATCCATCAGTCTGCTTTGTGAACTTAAGATAAGTTTGAGTTATACTATACAAGTCGAGTCCCTGACCACTAATATTATAGTAGTTGGCAGACTGACCTTCTGACACATAACAGATAGTAGCAGGATTCCAGCAAACACTCTCTTCAAAAGTACCAATCGTCTTTAATGCATCCAAATCAACAGACGTATTGGCCCAATTGATTGATGCACGGTTGTCAACCAACAACAAGAAGCGTTGCGATGCCTTATTTTGAACACGATAGTAACCCGGACCTGTGATTTGAGCATAGGTTACTAACGGCAATAATGCAACGAGAAATAAGCAGAATTTCTTCATTTAATTTATTTATGATAGAAATCCGGCCTCCATCAATGTAGTGTTTCAACAATGATGTAAGGCCGGATTTGTATGAATGTATTACTCTATAATGTGAATAATTTAGAGTTATTACTCAGCAATACAGATAGAAACACGGTTCTCAACATCCGTAGCAAATGGCTGGATAGTGTCACCCTTGAAGTCGGTCTTGATACGATCCTTATTGATGCCATAGGTGCGCTGCAGCATCTTGGCAACGGCCTGAGCACGACGCTGAGACAGGTTGCGGTTAATCGTGGGATTACCTGTACCTCTGTCAGCATAACCAGTAACTTCAACAGTGCTGTTGGGGTTAGCCTTCATGTAGTCGGCAATTTCCTGCACCTTAGCCTGCTCCTTCTTAGAGATAGTAGTTCCGTTGATCATGAAGAATACATCACGACGGAACTTCTCTTCCTTCTTCTGGGCAACGGCACGAGTGGGCTCAACAACAGGCTGAGGACATGGCTTCTCGACAACACGCTCGATGACCTTCTCGATAACCTTCTCAGGTACCTTCGGAGCCTCGATAGTGCGAGTGCTGTAAGTCTTACCAAGATTGATCTTCAAACCAGCGAGGGCATTGAAGTACCAGTCCCAGTTATTAGCCTTCTTTGAGTTGTAACGGTCACTCAGTGTGTTAGCATTGAGTTCCAGACCCAGGCTGATAGCATCGCTCAAACGGAAATCAGCAGCAATACCGGCACGACCGAAAGCGCGGATCTTTGTTCCGTCCCATACATAGTCTACATTCTCACTCAGCAGACCATGATCACGAGCAGACTTATATTTTGCATTATAGACGCTAAGGATATCAGCAGACTGATTGTCCCAAGCAATGTTAGCACCACCACCAGCAAAGATGCTGAAGTTGAAGACACGATTGGGGTTCAAACCACAGAAGAGGTTCGACAGATTGAAAGTCAGGTCGAGACCAGGAGCAACATACTTCCACTTCCAGTTAGCTTCTTCAAGACCTGCCTTGCTTTGCCAAGCATTAGCAGCCAGACGGATGCCGAAAACAGGGGTGAACTGACGGCCAATGGCTACCTGTACATTGGGAGAAACGAGATCTTTGAAGTCGATCTCACCCAGTGTGTACTGAGCACCGCCCTGCAACTGAATGTACCAATAGGGATTGTGGTCATACACAGTCTTAGGATACTCTTCCTGAGCTGATGCGCTCAACACACCAGCCAGTAAGAGGCAAGACATCAAAATTTTCTTGATTTTCATAATCTTATATTTTTATTTGTTTTTGTTCCGTTAATACTCAGTGAATTACTCAGCTGCATCTACAGTAAGATAGAACTTACGTCCGGCAATCTGGCCAGTGTAGTCAAGAGCAGTGTAAGCAAACTCGAAGGTCATACCCTTGTAATCTTCCTTAGCCTCGAAGATAAAGGCATCCTTCAGGCTCTGACTCTCATAGAGGTCGAAACCACCATCCTTCAGGGCCTTATTGACAGCCTTCAGAGCAGTCTCCAACTCGGCACCAGCACCCTGAGCAGACTTACCATCCTTATATACGTTGGTACAAACAACACTCTTCTTGAATGTAGGAGCAAGCAACTCAAGCGTATAAGTTGTGGGAACGAGAGCTACAGCGCCACCAGCAGGAACGAAGGTACCAAAGGCATAGTTAGCATAGACTTGACCACCCAGCTGACCTGCATTCTCGCCGTCGCACCAAAGCAGAACAGGCTGCAACATGTCGTTAGCACGAGCAATCCACTTGTCGGCCTTAGAAGCATAGTAATTGTATCTGTCAATCCAGTTCACAATATAGTTGACACGCTTGTTGAGCGAACCAACGAGAGCATCCATACCAGCGTAATTTGTAGCGAGATCACCATAAATCTCATTATACAAAGGTGTTACATCAAGATACATGAATCCATCATCGCCAATAAAGTATGCCGTATCGAAGTAGTAGCCTTCTGAACCCTGATACAAAACAGTCCAACCTTCCACCATTGACTGATCAATAATAAGCCAAAGCTTCTTCTCTGAAGTAGCCTTATCCGTCATCGCTTTAATAGAATATGTGAAGTCAGCCTTGAAGCGGAATCTCTCTCTCAGATAATCAGTATCGAAAATGGGGAAGCGTGTGTACTTGCCATCAGGAATCGAGAAACCGAAGCCAAGAGGAGCAACAACAGTAGCAGCAATGTCGAAAGCTGAAGTGTAAGAACGGGTTGCACCAATAGTCTCGTCCATCCACTGAGCACGGATGCCATTGCGCTGCATAGGCTCCATACTGCTATAAATAGCACGAGCGAGATCCATCATAGCTGTGTACTTAACAAGACCACGACCAGTATTTGCAGTTAATTCCTCCTTGAAGGCCTGTTCGAACTTCTTAGTATTGATATTAGCCTGCAACTTGGTGATATTCTCCTCAGTAACCTTTGCATTAGCCTCATAGAATCCGTTAATAGAAGAAACAGCACCACCACGGGTCCAACCGAAATTGAGAGTTTCGGTACAAGGCTTCAAATCAGAAATCTCCATGCGTGACACCTGACCAGCACTGTTAACCATGTCGAAGGTAGTACCTGTGAAGTCGGTGTTAGTAGGATTCACGGTCAGATAAAGCTTACCGGCATTATCCTCACGATCAGAGAGAATATACTGACCCTTTGTCAAAGAAACGGTTGCTGGCCAGTAGCCCAAGCCCTGCAGATAGCTCTGATCGGCAGCTGTCAGAACAGTTGTGCCGTCTGCATAGTCCTCATCATAAACAGAGGGGAAATCAATATCGGCACTGGCCTTACCTACATAAGCAGCCAGTACGTTGGTCTGAACACCGAAAGGCAGAGCGCCATTACCCAAAACGGGGCTGTAAGCAGCCTGAACGATTACACCAGTAATCATCTTGGCCAACGAGTTCTTAATCTTTGATACCTCAGCATTCAAGTCTGCGATATCGCCAGCCAGTGCCTGGTCAGCAGCCTCATAAGCATTAATCAGTTCCTGTAAATTGTTGAACTTTGTATTGCCAATAAAGTTGTTAGCCTTTTCAGCCAGGATGACAGCGTTGTTCCAAGCATTCTGATACTTGTTCAAAGAATCTTTGGCAGACTGGGCATTGATGGCAGCCAGATTCCAAGAATCCATGTACTTATTCAGAGAATCAAGAGCGGCCTGAGCATTGACAACAGCGCCATTCCAAGAATTCATATACTTGTTAAGAGAGTCCAAAGCAGCCTGAGCGTTGACAGCAGCGAGATTCCATTTTGCACTGTCAAGAGCTACGGCATCAGCAATACCACGAACACGTGCAACCTCAGCAATGGCAGCAGCCAAATCGCCACCCCATGCATTGATGAACTGGTTAAAATTGTTATTCAACGTGGTGTAGTTTGCCTCCAGCCCGTCAATACGAACAGAATCACTCTTTGCCAACTCATTAGCTTGATTTGCAAGATTATTAGCTTGAGTTGCAAGATCAAAAGCTTGCTGGGCAAGATTTTTAGCTGATGTGATAGCAAGAGCGTTTTCATTAATCAGACGCATGAATTCTGTGCTGTCAGTGGTAAACTTGTCCAGCGTCACATAATTCTTAAGAGCATTCTCGAGGTTCAGAATAGCCTGTGCATTTGTCTGAATAGCATTAGCCAGAGCAGTACTGTCAGCAGTAAACTTAGCCTTGGTGACATAGTTATTCAAATCTGTCTTCAAAGCATAGTCACCCTTTGGCTGATACTTTAAGAACTCAGCCCACAACAAAGCATGCTGATTAGCACAATTTGTTGAGCAGTTCTGCAAGGCAATCCTCTGCTGCTCCAAAAGATCCTCCAAATTAGAGATCTCATTCTGCAGACGATTGGTGTCGTCACCTTCGTAGTCCTTACAAGACACGAAAGAACTCGAAGCAGTTACCATAGCAACCGCAAAGAGTAAACCATAAATGATCTTCTTTTTCATTGAACTTAATTTTAAATTAATATTGTAAAACTTATATATATTATATTTCCATTTGATTAGTCATCATAATAAAGTTGTGGCAAAAAGCCTATAAATCGGTGCAAAGTTAGGAAAAATTTCCATATTAAGCAAGAAAAAACGTTTTTTTTTAAAAAAAAAAGAAAAAAAAGGATTTTTGAGGCTATTATTATACAATTTGTCAAGACATCAGCTGTTCTATGTCCTGTTGTGGCAGAATAGACAAAATAGTTTTACCATCTGGTGTATGGTTCACATCGCTACAAGCGAACAAATGGTTGACCAAAGTATCCATTTCTTCGTTTGAAAGCACTTCTCCATAGGAAATAGCAGCCTTACGAGCCAAGGCAAGGGCTATTTTAGAGTTGAGAGACGAGAGTTTATTGTTGAGAGAAAGATTGTCACAAGCATCAGAAACAATGTCGTGTAACAAAGCGACGGGATCAACGCCTTCGATATCGGCAGGAACACCAGAAACGGCATAGCTTACAGGACCTAAGGGGGTAAGGTCGAAACCTACTGAAGTCAATGCTGGCAACAATTCCGGCATCAATACAGCTTCAGTTGGTGTAAGGTCAATAGTCTCGGGGAACAACAAACGCTGCGTCTGTGACGGGGAGTCGGCAAGCTGACGCAAATAACGCTCGTAGCGAATACGCACATCAGCACGGTATTGGTCAATTACCATCAAACCCGACTTGACAGCAGTCATCACATAACGCCCCTTATACTGATAATGCAATGGACTGATGTCCGAGGTGAGTGGTGAATTGTCTGAAGTCTCTTCAAAAAGGGAAGGGGCAGACTCCGTATGTTCTTTAGCAGACGGCAGTCCTTCATTGAGTTGCTTCCAGTCACTGGATGGTTTCTGGCGGAAGGGATTATAGCTGGGCTGAACGTTGAACGTTGGACGTTGAACATTGGACGCTGATTGCCACGCCACACTCTCGGAGAGAGAACCTTGCGGGTCATACACTGGTATCTCAGGCTTACCCTCTGTATCAAAGTCTATCTGTGGTATCTCGCAGAACTGACCAATCGCATCATGAACGGCAGCTGTCAATATTTGCCATATTGGCTGTTCGTTTTCGAACTTGATTTCTGTCTTCGTAGGATGGATGTTGACATCTATGTCAGCGGGGCTTACTTCAAAATATATAAAATAAGGTACATGCGCGCCTGTAGGAATCAGACGGTCATAAGCCTGAGTGACAGCCTTGTGGAAATACGGGTGTTTCATGTATCGTCCGTTGACAAAAAAACACTCATGGACACCTTTCTTTCGAGCAGCTTCAGGTTTCGCCACAAAACCACTGATGCGACAAAGTGACGTTTCGACACCGAGAGGCAACAAATCCTGACCATAGCGACGACCATAGACATCTGTTATGCGCTGCCGCAACGATCCGCTACGCAAATTCAATAATTCCTGGCCATTGCTATGCAGCGTAAAGCTAATCTCAGGATAGACCAACACGATTCGCTCGAAGGCCGTGATAATATTATTAAGCTCAGTAGCATTGGTCTTCAGGAACTTACGACGTGCGGGGACATTAAAAAAAAGATTACTAACAGTAAAACTACAACCCACGGAACACGAACAAGGTTCCTGGCCTACTACATGGGAGCCGGACAGTGTCAGACACGTACCCACCTCATCGTCTTGGCGCCGGGTACGCAACTCCACCTGTGACACAGCTGCAATAGACGGCAAAGCCTCACCACGAAAACCCATGGTATGAAGCGAGAAGAGGTCATCTGCCTGACGAATTTTACTCGTGGCATGGCGTTCAAAAGCCAGGCGGGCATCAGTCATCGACATGCCACAACCGTCATCTATCACCTGAATAGAGGTACGTCCGGCGTCCACCACCAATACATTGATAATCCTTGCCCCAGCATCGACAGCATTCTCAACCAACTCCTTGATGACAGAAGCCGGTCGCTGGATGACCTCACCAGCAGCAATCTGGTTGGCCACACTATCTGGCAGTAGGGCTATTACATCAGTCATCAGCTGTAGACGTTGGTGATGTAGAAGACATATCGCGGTTTGAAGAACCTGGTGGCAGTCGGCGCTTCTGTTCCTTTAGTTCCGTGCCCTCTTTCTTAGGGCGCCAATTGAAGATATCCTCTTTATTAAGAGGACGAACATAATCAAACCAGTTGTATCCAGGCAAGAAAAACTTATCAGGTGGAATCTGTGTCATAGGATACATAGTCCCCGATGACTTATTAGTCCAAGCACGCTTCATCTTACGGTCCTCAAAGAACAACTTTGCCAAAGATGTCTCCTGATAATTGAGAAGAATCAATGAGGAATCGACCTCATCAATCGGATAATAGATAATATGCACATTGTCTATGGCCTGTGTCTCACGCATTTCTCCCTTCTGGAAGAAAGCTTTCATATCCTTAGAAGAAATCTGATTGAAGTGGACAGAGTCGTAGAGCATCTCCACAGAAAATGCCTGATTAATGACATGGGCATGATCAACTGTAGAGTCTTTCATAAACACCTGTATCTCCTCGCCAGTGAGCTGTTGGTTCATATTCCACACGATTGGGTCCCGGTACATGTACATGCAGGAGTCGAGTGAGGAATAAACAAGCGAATCGCATACTGCCTGCACATCATGACGATAAGCCCTGACCTTATTGTAGGCATGTATCTTACGATAGACAGAATCGGTACGGATATTAAATGTAAATATCTTGAAAGTGTCTGCATGCATATATAAGGTGTCCTTCTGGGAGAAATCGTAAGCTACCGCACGATTTGTGGCCATTGCATAACCCGTAGAGTCATTGTATTCGGCATAGTCGCCTGTCAGCTTATTCTTGTTGACAGAATCAATATAAATCACATTATTATAAGCATGATTAAGACCGGTCTTGGCATTATGATAGACGCTATCGCCTATAAGCGTCTTGCCACCATCTTTCATCACAGAACGTCCGAAGAGCTCAGACTGTTCTGTTCTGGTATTGTAATAGCCATCCTCACTATAGATGTGACTGCCTCCTGACGTGATATTCGACGGACCTACAATATGAGCACGCGACGTACGGGTATCATAGTAGAGCGAATCGGTGGTAAGATATAACTTTTTGTCACGTAGCTGAACATCATAGTAGAATATAGCCATCTTCGTGTCCGTATGGTATTCGCCCCAGTCGGAAGTAAGAACCGCTGTTCCGTCAACCAGCTTACCGCCTTCAAAAAAGTTTCCGAAACTATACATGCGGTCGTAGTCAAGTGAGTCGCAATAGAGTGTCGACTTACGATGTTTCAGAATCACATTATAGCGAGCTTGTGCCAACTGTTCATTTCCGTCATAATATGCATAGTCGCTGGTGAGACGCAACGTGTCGCCCTGCGTCATCTTCACATGGCCAAAAGCCTCAAAACTATTGGACTGCTCATAGAAATGAGCACTGTCACAATAGAGATTGGCACCAACATGACGGAAATGGACATTACCATGCAGAACCTGTGCATCATTATTACGGAATTGGTCATAGTGCAAATTGTCAGAATGAACCAGATAGACACGTTTATCCTCTACCTTTTTACGAGGTGGACGTTTGCGCACAGGCTGCATGGCAAAAACCATAGCCAATCCCACCAACCCGATAATGACAAACAATAATCTTCTCACTCCTCTAACTTCTTACCTTTTACCGAATCCAACCTTCGTATTCAAAATTACAGTTGCGATAGCCGTCGCTAATATGGACATAAGTAGACTTGATACGCTTCACCAGCCAATCATGGATAACTTGCTCACGACGCTTTGCCAGGACAACATTCTTCATGACCTGAAAATCTTCAGTAATAGTAGCCTTGTGTCCTTCTGTACGGTTCTTCAACTTAACAATGGCACATACCGTCTTGCCACGTTCGTTGATCATAGTGAAAGGGTTTGAGATGCCACCGACCTGCAGGGCATCGACCGTCTTGGCCACCTCTGGAGGCAGGTCGGACAACTTGAAGCGCGACGTACGCTGGTTTTCCTCAGTGACATTGAACATCAGACCGTTATTGTTACGCGTATCCTTATCGTCAGAGAATACTGAGACTGCATCCTCGAAGGTAAATTTCTCTATCGGTTTATCAGGATTAAGAAAAGCCTTCAGCATCTCAGGCACTACACCCTGACGGATAGCCGTAGCAACGGTGTCAAGACGTGACAATGCAAGTTGGACAGCCTCGTCGCTGACCTCCGGCTTTAACAGGATATGGCGTACATTGATCTTGTCACCGCGCTTGTCAATCAGTTGGATGATATGAAAGCCAAACTCCGTCTCCACTATCTTCGACACCTTCTTTGGGTCTGTCAAGTTAAAAGCTACATTAGCAAACTCCGGCACCCATCCAGCACGAACCGTATAGCCCAATTCACCGCCATTGCGGGCTGAACCGTCCTGACTATACAAGCGTGCCAAGGTCTGAAACGATGTCTCACCTTTGTTGATACGGTCGGTAAACTCGCGCAGTCGCTCTTTGACCCGGTTGATTTCTTCCTGCTCAATACGCGGCTGCAAGGTAATAATCTGCACCTCTACCTCCGTAGGAACAAAAGGAATACTGTCCTGTGGCAAGTCCCTGAAATAACGGCGCACCTCGGCAGGCGTTACGGTCAGGTCTGCAACAAGTTTTTTCTGCATACCCTGCACCATCTGGCGCTCGCGATAGGACTCACGCAGGTCGGCACGAATCTGACTGATGTTCTTCTTATGATACTCTTCCAGTTTCTCACGGGAGCCAATCGCAGTTATCATTCTTTCCAGATACTGCTCCACACCTTGAGAAATCTCGGACTCGGTCACCTCGATACTGTCGATAATGGCCTGATTAAGAAACAACTTCTGAACGGCTATCTGCTCGGGAATAGCACAGTCGGGATCGCCATTCCAACGAATACCCTCTTGCTGCCCTTCAATGCGCATGGTCTCCACGTCAGACTTTAGGATAGCTTCATCGCCTACCACCCAGATGACCTCATCGACAACAGTACCGATGGAGTCGGTCTGGGCTTGACCAAGTGAAACCATCGATACCAGTGTAAATAGTATAACAAGAATCCGTTTATTCATGCTTATTGACAGTCTTTAATACATCCTCATTGACGGTAAAGGGATATTTCTTACGCAGATCAGCAACCCAGAAACGTTCCATCTCATCCTGCAAATCAGCAGTCACCAAGCCACGTACGTCCGTATAGTCTTCAGGCTTCTTCAGCATTTTGCCATACACCGCATCAATAGGATAGCCCTTTACACTGTCAACCTTAGCATCAGCAACCTTAAAACACTCACGGTCAATCAAAGCATTATCACCTTTCTTAAACAACCCTTTTTCTGCACGGATGCGAATAACGGAATCGCCATTGAAAGTGATACGAAGAGCCTCGTTCCATTCATCAAATTTCAGTTTTTTCACGCAATTGACAACAGCTTTCACATCACTCTGTTGCTTAACATGATAGGCCATTCCTTTGAAACGCGGTTCGTCCCATTGGTATTTCTTTTTGTTCTTCTTGAAATACATTGCTAATGATGTCTCGTCCTTGGCAGCTTTATCCCATATTGTACGGTTACTGATTTCATAGAGTAACAGGCCGTCATGATACTCCTTGATAAGATAACGTATCTCAGGGTCAACCATGGACAGTGAGTCAGCACGGTCCTCGATAAACATGTCACGCGTCTTCACATTATTGGAAGCCTTCACCATTTCCCCTAACTTACGCTCCGTAATGGAATTGCGAGCGCCACGTTGCTCTAAAAACTTTAAAATATTCTCACGGTGGAAATCAAATGGTTCCAGTTGCTTGCGCTCCTTCACTAAGACAATATGCCAACCAAAAGATGACTGGAACGGCTTGCTCATCTGACCTGGCTGCAATGCAAAAGCTTCGTCCTCGAACTCCTTAACCATCTGATGACGGCTGAACCACCCTAACAAGCCACCACGCTGGGCAGAGCCTGGATCCTGAGACACCTGCTTGGCCAAAGTCTCGAAATCAGCACCAGCTTGTAATGCGGTATACACGGAATCGATACGGCGCTTTGCCTCTTGCAGCTGTTCATCAGTAGCCTTCTGAGGAGTTCGTATCAGAATATGGGCAGCACTTACCAAACCATCAGGTCCTATTTGTTCAAGAGACTGGTCGTACACCTTATGAGCCTCGTCCAACATATCGGCATCTGTGACAAAAGTAGGCAATACCTGCTGGTCACGATACTGGGCGAACTCTTGACGAAAAGACGTCATCGTATCAAGACGGGCATCCAAAGCGGCCTGCACCTTCAACTTATAATTAATAAAGAGGTCGACATACTCCTCAACGGTCTTCTTGTCAATAACACCATCGGTATTATTCTTATTGTAAGAATACTCGAACTCAGAACGAGGGACATCCACACCAGCCACATTCATAATGATTGGATCGGACTGCGCCACTGCGTGGCTAAATAATAAAGAACAAATAATAAATAATAAACCTCGCGGGTTACATATTATCCGTTTATTTTTCATTCCAAATTTTTTTTTATTTATTATATTTTATTTAGGCCATAGGCCGCATTAGTCGTTAGGTCTTGAATAGTTTGGAGCCTCGCTGGTAATGGTAATATCATGTGGATGACTTTCATTAACGCCAGCATTGGTGATACGCGTAAACTTTGCATCGTGCAGCCGCTCGATAGTCGGTGCACCGCAATAACCCATACCGGAACGCAGACCGCCTACCATCTGATAGATAACCTCCTGCACGGTACCCTTGTAAGGCACACGACCGGCGATGCCCTCCGGCACAAGTTTCTTGACCTCCTTGGTATCTGCCTGGAAATAGCGGTCCTTGGAACCATGTTCCATAGCTTCGAGCGAACCCATGCCACGATACGACTTGAACTTACGCCCGTTATAGATAATGGTGTCTCCAGGACTCTCCTCAGTACCTGCTACCAGCGAACCTATCATCACAGAAGAGCCACCTGCAGCGAGAGCCTTGACGATATCACCAGAATAGCGCAAACCGCCATCTGCAATCAAAGGCACGTCAGTACCCTTTAATGCACTGTACACATCATAGACAGCGCTCAACTGAGGAACACCGACACCGGCCGCGACACGGGTAGTACAGATAGAGCCAGGACCAATACCGACTTTGACGGCATCGGAGCCATTGTCCACCAACATCTTAGCAGCATCTCCCGTAGCTATGTTGCCTACCACAATGTCAATATTGGGGAACGACAACTTTGCCTCGCGCAATTTCTCGACGACACCTTTAGAGTGACCATGTGCCGTATCAATAACAATAGCATCGGCACCGGCATTCACCAAAGCCTGCATACGCTCCAGCGTATCGAATGTCACGCCCACACCGGCAGCTACACGCAACCGGCCCTTGTCATCCTTACAGGCCATGGGCTTATCCTTAGCCTTGGTAATATCTTTATAGGTAATCAGTCCCACCAGATGGTTGTCTTTGTCAACAACGGGCAATTTCTCAATTTTATTCTTCTGCAAGATTTCAGCAGCAGCCATCAAATCGGTCTGCTGATGAGTGGTGACGAGGTTTTCCTTCGACATTATTTCCTCCACAGGACGATCCAGACGGCGCTCAAAGCGCAGGTCACGGTTGGTAACAATACCAACCAGATGCTTCTCATCGTCAACCACAGGAATACCACCGATATGATATTCGGCCATAATGCCAAGAGCCTTAGCGACAGTACTTCCCAATGGGATGGTCACCGGGTCGTAAATCATTCCGTTCTCGGCACGCTTCACGATAGCCACCTCACGGGCCTGATTCTCTATCGACATATTCTTATGAATCACGCCGATACCACCTTCACGGGCTATGGCAATAGCCATCTGGCTCTCAGTAACGGTATCCATTGCTGCCGTTACAAAAGGTATGTTCAGCTCGATATGACGAGAGAAACGGGTTTTTAACTCTACCGTCTTGGGCAGCACTTCAGAATAAGCTGGAATCAACAGGACGTCGTCAAAGGTCAGGCCGTCCATCACAATCTTGTCTGCAATAAATGATGACATAAAAAAACTCCTTTAAATTTTATTGCGTGCAAAATTACTCATTTTTTCTGAGACAGCAAGCATTTTCTCCTCGTTATTAATAGGATTTAACGTAGTGTCAGCACAACACGCCCTTCTTTGTCCGTTGTCACCACAGCCGTCATCTTACCCTGACGCCATGTTTTTTGATCATCTGAAGTAAAACCGTATGTCTTTAAATCCTTGAAAATGGCCTCCGCATCGTCGGTAGCCGTCAGCGTGATAGCCGTAATGGCCTGCTTGCGACGAGCCAACGAAGCCGTAGCCACATAGCTATCCATCACAAATGTGGCAGGAACAACCTTAGCGGTAGCTTTCCCCAACGAATAATCGTAGCTACTCAACACAGCCTGAGCAGCCTTTACAGTACGGTTTTGTACCAGACGTACACCCAAACCGACCAAATCAGTATGGTTGCAAACTGCAGCCAGTCCAGTTTCTATCTTTCGGGGAACGCTCTCATACTCTTTGTCGTCCATTTCTGAATATGCCATCTGATAGGCTTTGGCATCGTCAAGGGCAAAGCCTAATGAATAGCTACTTGTCAATGAACCGCGCTCATAATGAAGGTTTATAGTACCAAGACGCGTCTGGATAGTATATGCCTCACCCTGATTGTCCATATAACCGTTCCCATATACTTTCTGTAGTTCACGTTTCACCTGCTGAAAACGTGCCTTCACATCCTTTTCCGAATGGTAGACGGTTTCGTCGGTCACATCGACAGCATATACGCGGTCGGTCTGGTCCGACACGGCCAACGTCACCGTAGCACGGGCACCATACACCTCACCATCGTAGATATATGACTTAGCTGTCTGCTTTCCCTCAGCCTTCCGTTCGGCAAATCCTTTTTCCAACAACAGTTTTTCAAAACGGACACCTTTGATTCCAAGGGGAATACCCATGAAAGCATTACGGTTATTTGTATTATCAGCCAATGAGGCAATGTCAACCATGGCCGTCTGCGCATCGTCATCAATACCATCGGTCTTTGTAGAGGCCTTCTTCTCTGTCTTAGCCTTTTTCTTAAACAGTTTCTTCAAGAACTGTGCATCTGCGTCTTGCGCCCCTATGGGGCTAAATAATAAATATAAAATTAAAAATAATATACCTCCCGTTTTTACTGTTACCCTTTTTCCCATCTTTTCTAATTAATGTGTTAAATGTCCTTTTCTTTATTCCTTTATTCTTTATTTTTATTTAGGCACAAAGTGCCGCTCTATTTAGGCCGAAGGCCGACTCAGTTTGCCATATCAGATATGAACTTAATGCGAACCAGTCGGATTTCATCTTCCGAACATTCATGACCGAGTTCATTGATAGCATCCTCTAACGCGTCAGACTCACTCTCGGAGAAATAGTCATAAATATCGTCGACATGATCCTCATCCATCACCTCTTCCAAGAAATAGTCGATATTCAACTTGGTTCCGCTATATACAATAGCCTCCACCTCGTCAAGAAGCTCTTCGAACTCCAGTCCCTGCGCTGTTGCAATATCGTCAAGGGCTATCTGACGGTCGATAGCCTGGATTATCTTTACCTTCAACAACGATTTCTTAGCCACGGTACGAACACGCAAGTCTGAATGACGCTCTATTTCGTTTTCGTCGCAATATCGTTTGATAAGGTCTACGAATTCCTTGGCGTATGGCTGTCTCACCTTGCCCTCACCAACACCCTGGATATTCTTCAACTCTTCAAGGGTAACAGGGTAGTCGGTAGCCATCTGCTCAATGCTGACGTCTTGGAAAATAACGTATGGCGGACGATCCAGTTGCCTTGAAACCTTCTTGCGTAAGTCGCGCAACATGGCATTCAGCGTTGGGTCAAGGGCACTCGTGCCTCCTTCTGAGTCGGAAGATACCAATTCATAATCCTCACTAAACTCATTATCCTCCACTATCATGAAGGACTCCGGCTTCTTGATGAACTTCTTACCAGCCGAAGTAAGCTTCAGCAGTCCATAGTTTTCGACATCCTTCTTCAGGTAACCGGCAATCAGTGCTTGACGGATAACAGGATTCCAGTGCTTCTCCTCCATATCCTCACCAGCACCAAACAACTCATGGTTTTGGTGCTTATGGGCGATGATTTCCTCCGTCTCACGACCAGACAAGAAGTCGATGATATGCTCTGCACAGAAGTTTTCCTTCAGCGCCTGGACCGTCTTCAACACAAGGACCAGCTGCTCTTGTGCCTCTATCTTGGTTTTGGGATGCAGGCAATTGTCGCAATTGTGACAATTCTCTTGTGTATATTCCTCACCAAAATAGTGCATCAGCATCTTACGCCGACACACGCTGGTCTCAGCGTACGCTGCAGTCTCAGCCAACAGCTGGCGGCCAATATCCTGCTCTGCGACAGGCTTACCTTCCATAAACTTGTCAAGCTTCTGCAAATCCTTATGAGCATAGAAAGTAATACACATACCCTCACCACCGTCGCGACCGGCACGGCCTGTTTCCTGATAGTAACCTTCCAACGATTTTGGTATGTCGTAGTGTATCACAAAACGTACATCCGGTTTGTCGATACCCATGCCAAAGGCAATGGTAGCCACAATGACATCGATACGTTCCATCAGGAAGTCGTCCTGTGTCTGAGAGCGTAACGCCGACTCTAATCCTGCATGGTAAGCTGCGGCCTTGATATCATTGGCTTTAAGAATCTCAGCCAGTTCTTCTACTTTCTTTCTGGAGAGACAGTAGATAATACCGCTCTTGCCCGTATGCTGTTTGATGAACTTGATGATATCCTTATCGACGTCTTTCGTCTTGGGGCGTACCTCATAATAGAGATTGGGTCTGTTAAATGAGCTTTTAAACTCCTTGGCATCCAAGATACCCAGATTCTTCATGATATCAGTACGCACCTTATCGGTGGCCGTTGCCGTCAGGGCAATAATGGGTGCCTCACCAATCTCATTGATGATAGGTCGGATACGACGGTACTCTGGACGGAAATCATGGCCCCACTCCGAAATACAGTGAGCCTCGTCTATGGCATAAAATGATATCTTGGCTTGTCTGAGGAACTCTACGTTCTCCTCTTTTGTCAGCGATTCCGGAGCGACATACAGCAACTTGGTCTTGCCTGCCATTATATCTGCCTTCACCTGGTCGACAGCCGATTTGTTGAGCGATGAATTCAAATAATGGGCAGTGCCCTCGTCACTCATCGAACTGATGACATCTACCTGATTCTTCATCAGTGCTATCAACGGTGATATGACAATAGCCGTTCCCTCCATCAGCAATGAAGGCAACTGGTAGCACAGCGACTTTCCGCCACCGGTGGGCATCAGCACAAAGGTATTTTTGCCATCCAGAACATTCTGCACAATGGCTTCTTGGTCACCTTTGAATTTATCGAAGCCGAAATAGTTTTTAAGGGCTTCCGTCAGATTCTCTTTCTTTTTCGCCATAGACTCTATTTCTAAAAGAAATGAGGAATGAGAAATGAGAAATGGCTTGCGCCGCCTCACTTCATTTCTTCATTTTTCATTTACACTTCTCATTTCTTGTTTTTCACTTTCACTATTCACTTTTCACTGTAAGTGTGACTTATCGAGTTGCTTTTGGGCATACTCTGCCGTCACCTCAAAGGATTTTATACGTTTAGAAGGTACCTCGAACATAGCATCCATCATAATACTTTCTACGATAGAACGCAGGCCGCGGGCTCCCAATTTATAATCAACAGCCTTGTCAACAATCAGTTTCAGGGCATCATCACTGAATTTCAAGGCAATTCCATCCATCTTGAACAATTTCTCATACTGTCTGATAATAGAGTTCTTGGGTTCTGTCAGGATTCTGGTCAACGCCTTTCTGTCTAACGGATTCAGATAGGTAAGCACTGGCAGTCGGCCTATGAGCTCAGGAATGAGTCCGAACGATTTCAAGTCCTGAGGCAGCACATACTGCATCAGCTCGTTCTTGTCAATCTTCCTGACGTTCTGTACGGAATTATAACCAACAGTATGCGTATTCAGACGCTGCGCAATCTTACGTTCGATGCCATCAAAGGCACCGCCACAGATAAACAGGATATTCCGGGTGTCCACTGCAATATACTCCTGGTCAGGATGTTTACGGCCACCCTTTGGCGGCACGTTTACGCTTGTACCTTCCAACAGTTTCAAAAGTCCCTGCTGCACACCCTCGCCACTGACATCACGGGTAATAGACGGATTATCTGTTTTACGGGCTATCTTGTCTACCTCATCAATAAACACGATACCACGCTGGGCAGCTTCCACTTTATAGTCTGCTACCTGCAACAAACGAGTCAAAATACTCTCGACATCCTCACCTACATAACCTGCCTCCGTAAACACCGTAGCATCGACGATGGTGAACGGCACATCAAGCAGTTTGGCAATGGTTCGTGCTAACAGCGTTTTACCCGTACCAGTAGAGCCCACCATAATAATATTGGACTTCTCTATCTCAACGCCATCATTATCCTGGGGCTGCTGCAGACGCTTGTAGTGATTATATACAGCGACCGACAGGAATCGTTTGGCCTCATCCTGTCCTATGACATACTGATCCAGATAGTCCTTGATTTCCCTGGGCTTGGGAACGGACTTTTTGCTGTATTTTGCCTCTGTCTGCTTAGCATCAGGGCCATAGCCATTGGCAGTAGCAACCTGATAGGCCTGCACGGCGCAGTCTTCACAGATGCAGCCATCCAAACCAGTTATCAAGAGTCTGACTTCACGCTCAGAGCGTCCACAGAAATTACACGTCTTTCTTGCCATTCCTCAATCTTACTTCTTACTTCCAACCTCTTACTTCCTTTTCAGTACCTGGTCTATCATGCCATATTCCTTGGCTTCCTCAGCCGTCATCCAGTAATTGCGGTCAGAATCGTTCCATACCTTGTCATACGGGGTATGTGAGTGTTCGGATATGATGGTATAGAGCTCTTTTTTGAACTTCATAATCTCCTTGGCTTCAATCTCAATATCAGAAGCCTGTCCCTGCACACCGCCTAAGGGCTGATGAATCATCACACGACTATGGGGCAGCGCCGAGCGCTTACCCTCTGTGCCTGCCACTAACAGGACAGCAGCCATCGAAGCGGCCATTCCAGTACAGATGGTGGCGACATCGCTGGAGATAAACTGCATGGTATCATAGATGCCCAATCCTGCCGTCACACTTCCTCCAGGCGAATTGATATAGATATTGATATCCTTGCCAGAATCTACCGAATCCA
>JAEEGL015349476.1_pt1 | contig 29796 bp, 28 predicted proteins | sample 9134231 | NCBI WGS metagenome assembly JAEEGL01 (sample SAMN16246548, study PRJNA631951) | gut metagenome | biome: gut microbiome; feature: rumen; material: fiber-attached | host: Bos | place: Iran: Karaj | collected 2018-10
ATCTGCCACGACGTATATCACGCCAAGCACATGTTCATCCTTGCCAATGCAAGAAACAAGGCAAAGGAGATCGAAGCTCTTGGATACAGAAACCTTCCCATCTGTATGGCCAAGACTCAGTATTCCTTCTCAGATAACCCGAAACTCCTTGGTGCACCTCAGGATTTCACCGTACAGATCACAAATGTTAAAGTTTGTGCAGGCGCGGGCTTTGTAGTTGCTTACGCAGGTGATATAATGACTATGCCGGGACTTCCTAAAGTACCTTCGGCAGAGAAGATAGACATCGATGAAAACGGAGTTATCAGCGGATTATTCTAAACTCATTTGAGGTAGTAAGTATGTTTGAAAACACTACAATAAAAGAATTTACGGAGCAGATTGCTTCTCCTTCTTCCATCCCGGGAGGCGGAGGAGCTTCAGCTCTTGTTGGAGCCATTGGTATCGCTTTAGGCGATATGGTAGGCGAGCATACCGTAGGCAAAAAGAAATATGCTGCTGTTGAAGAGGACCTCAAAGTTCTCATGGAGAGGGCACAGCTAATCCGTGCGCATCTTGTTGAATGTGTAGACAGGGACGCCGTAGCATTTGAACCTCTTTCAAAAGCATACAAACTGCCAAAGGACGAACCCGGAAGGGATGAGATCCTCGAATCTTGTCTTAAGGAAGCTGCCAAGGTTCCTCTTGAAATCTTTGATCTCTGTCTCGAAGCCATTGATGTGGTAAAAGAGTTCAAAGAAAAAGGATCCAGACTGATCATATCAGATGCGGCTACCGGAGCGGTCATGCTCAAAGGAGCTATGTTCGGCGCGGCCATAAACGTTAAAGTCAATACGAATCTTATGAAAGACAGGGAGTACGCTGAAGAAGTCGCTTGCTATGTGGACGAAAAAATGAGAGAATATGAGAAGATAGCAAACGAAATCTTTGATAGTTATTACTGCAACCTGTAAAGGAGGAGAAAATGGCAGAGATCCTTAAAGGCGCTCCCGTGACGGAAGCCCTTACCCAAAGATTCATTGAAGAAGTAAAAGAACTTAAGTCAAAGGGAATCGACCCGTGTCTTGCCATACTTCGAGTTGGTGAAAGACCTGATGATATAGCCTATGAGAGAGGCGCAGTCAAAAAAGCTGAGGCTGTTGGAGTCACCGTAAGAAAGGTGATCCTGCCGGGCGACGTGTCACAGGAAGATTTTGACAAAACTCTTACTGAACTGAATGAAGATGACAAGGTCCATGGCATCCTTATGTTCAGACCGCTTCCTTCACAGCTCGATAACGAGAGAGCCAGACAGATGCTGGAGCCACGTAAGGACATCGACGGAATGACCGACGGAAGCCTTGCGGGAGTATTCACCAACACCGAGAATGGTTTTCCTCCCTGCACGGCACAGGCTGCCATGGAAATATTAAAGTACTATAACGTGCCCATCAAGGGTTCCAAAGCCTGCGTAATCGGCCGTTCTCTTGTCATAGGAAGACCCGTTGCCATGATGCTCATGCATGAAAACGCAACGGTAGTTAACTGCCACACCAGAACTTTAGACCCTGCATCGATTGCAAGAGAGGCAGACATACTGATCTTAGCAGCAGGAAAACTCAGATCCGTAGGACCTGAATTCACAAATCCCGATCAGGTCATAATTGACGTAGGCATCAACTGGGACGAAGAAGCAGGCAAGATAGCAGGGGACTGTGACTTTGAAAAGGTCGAACCTGTTGTCAAGGCCATCACGCCTGTTCCGGGAGGAGTAGGGGGAGTTACATCCACCATCCTCGTATCACATGTTATAAAGGCTGCACAAAGAAATATCTAAAGAAAGGAAAACGACAATATCTTTTCTCCTGGCCCGAGAAATTGCGCAGGACCATAGAAAGTGCGAAAGAAGATTTTTTGCGCCTGTGGGACCTGAGCCCGAGAAATTGCCAAAGGAGTTTTTTATGAAAAAGAAAAGCACCCAGATGCTGGTGACCATTGGTCTGTTAGTAGCATTACACATCATCTTATCCAGATTCCTGTCCGTTAATGCTTGGAATATGAAAATCGGCTTTGCCTTCGTGGCGGTCTTTGTGGGGGCTTACCTCTACGGACCTGTCGCAGGTGCGGTAGTAGGAGGTCTGGGAGATTTCCTTGGGGCGATACTTTTCCCAATCGGAGCGTACTTCCCCGGATTTACCCTTAACTGTGCGCTTACAGGCGTAGTCATGGGATTGTTGCTATATAAAAAGCAGAGCCCTCTAAGAGTAGTAATCGCCACTTTGATAGACCAGCTCGCCATATCCATGTGGATCACACCGCTTTGGATATCGATCCTGTATGGGTCGCCCTATTGGCCGCTCATCGTATCGAGACTGCCTCAGATAGGGATAATGGTTGTTGTGGAAATTGTCGTGACCTTGCTCATGATAAAGATCATGGAGAGAATAAAAGCATCCCATATGGTTGCAGAGAAAGAGCAGCCTGTGGATGAAATCAAAGAAAAGCGCAAAGCTTTAAGAAAGTCCAGGATCGCTGCCCGTCAGGCCTTAAGCGAAGAGGACAGGGCAGTAAAATCAGCTTTGATCGTAGATAACATCATCGCATCTCCCGAATACAAAGGCGCAAAAAATATCCTGATCTACAGTGCTATCCGCGGAGAGGTATCTTTAGATGGACTTAAGGAATATGCCGAGCGCGATGGAAAGTTGCTTGCTTATCCTTTAGTGCTTTCAGCCAATGAGATGACGGCTCTCGTTCCCAAGTCAGAAGATGACTGGACGGAAGGCTTCCACGGAATCATGGAACCAAAGAAGGAAACCTGCCTTGAGCTCAAGCCTGAAGAGATCGACCTGGTAATATGCCCATGCACGGCTTTTGATGAAGAGTGCGGCAGAATGGGCATGGGCGCAGGTTACTACGATCGCTACCTGGAGAAGTGCGATAAGGCCCACATTGTGGCTGTTGCCTTTGAATGCCAGAAGGCAGACTCCGTAATGCGCCAGGAATGGGATAAGCCCATGGAGAAGGTGTTTACGGAAGAGAGAGTATATGGCAAATAACTTAGAACTACATCTATGATTGACGATAAAAAACGCGGCTTTTATCAGAGCCGCGTTTTGCTATTAAAATGTATACTCGTCTAAAATCTTATTACAGCCTTCGATGACGTCACGGTAGGTGGCATCGAAATCTCCGGTGTACCAAGGGTCGGCTACGTCACGGTCAAGGAGCATCTCTATCTTTTCCTTTGGATCGCTTCCGAGGAGCCTCAGGATGTTTTTCTGATTCCAGTGATCCATGATATATATCTTGTCGAAATAATCATAGTCAGCCTTGGTTACCTGACGGGCTCTGTGATTCCCGATGGGAACTCCTTCTTCTATGAGTTTGCGACGGGCAGGGGGATAGATGGGATTGCCTATTTCTTCCCGGCTGGTGGCTGCTGAATCAACCTCGAAAGCGCGGTCTAAGCCGCGCTTTTCTAACATATCTTTCATTACGTATTCCGCCATGGTGGATCGGCAGATGTTGCCGTGGCAGACAAAGAGGATTTTAATCATAGCCTTTAATTCCTTCTAATTCCTGTGTTTTCGTCTCTTTTTTGAGATTCAGGATAATTAAGCCGAAAATGCATTTCGCCATTAACTTCTGATGTTTATTTTACTGACCGTTCATAAAATTCCAGAAACTTCACAAACAAATCCTGGTCCAGTCTGGTGCTCCATTTAGCATGATCAAGATGTTCCGTTATATATCTTGCTTTATCTTCCGTAAAGCGCTCTTTATTCTCCTTTGTTTCATAGTCATAGCCTAATGTCTCAAGCCAATCATCAAATCCGGCGTTAAATTCATCCTTGTAAGTATTGTCCGGATCATTATAAATCTCGTCATGACCTCTGTCCTCAAATCTGATAAATGAAAAACGCGGATCATCCTTATATTTTTCATAATACTTGTCTAGTCCATACTCGATCCCTATCACGTCATCATCAGCACTATGTACTATCATTACATTAGTATCCGGAGAAGCGTCAAACCCATCCATAGCGGTATTTGTTGCATATTTACCATATTTGAAGAACTCATGAATCCTGATAAACGGCGTCATCTTATAAATAATGCTTCCAGCCTGTGATTTTCCGCCTGATTCAAACATATCCGATGATTTGTTGAAACCTGAACACTCAATGACCGCCCTGACTTCCGGATGATACGTCAATACTGCACTTACACAGTATCCGCCCCAGCTGTGTCCGAAAAGGACAATCGGAAGGTCCGGGATGTCATTATTCGATTCCACAAAAGAAATTGCATGATCAAGATCTATCACTCCCTGAGGGACTCCGCCCAACCCATCGCCTTCACTCTTATCCATTGCTGTAGCGTCATATGCAAAAACATAGTATCCATTCTTGGCAAAATAGTCTGCTGCATCCATATAGGAATTATGACCTCCATCGCCAAATCCGTGAGCAATAATCACTATTCCGTGCTGATTCTCTCCGCTGCTGTAAAGATAACCCGCAAGCATTTGTCCCTTATCAGAAGGGAACGAATACTCAGTGCATTCCAGATCATCAAAATCTTCAACACGAAGCATAAGAGGCTCATAGCTGTCTGAACTTATATTGAAATTATCATTGTACATATATACGCAGAAAGCCCACCATCCAATAACGATCAAAATGATGATGCTTAACAGGATAGCAAAAACGATTCCCTTCTTTGTTTTTGTTTTCTTCATAACCATTTATTAACTCCTTCTTGATTTCATATTTTATACAGAGCTTTACAGTTCCCGGTTTGGTGACATATCGACAATCTGTATGTCCGTTTTAAGTTTTAGCGTTTCTTTGAAACTGCGTCAAGAATGACCATCAGAATGGCGAATACGATACCGCCGACAGCCCATATGAGCCATGTGTCATTAAAGTTTTTGGTGAAACCATAAATGAGGAAGATGGCGGTTACTGCCAGCCAGTATACTCCGGCTACCCATCCGAACTTATTGGGTTTGGTTTTATTTGTCCTGGTGTAATCTCCTTCTTCAAGAAGAATGTTATATGTTCCGTTAATGATGTTTACACGTACGATCATATATACTCCGATGGCTACCATGATGAGGAGAAGTCCTACTGCCATGGATCCGATGCCCGCATCTGTTTGATTGAGCGCCATGACGATAAACAGAGGAATCACGGATACGACGCAGAGGACGACACCAATGATCATCGATCTGGTATAGGTAGCACTGTATTTATTCTTTAAGTCCTCAGCCAGCCCCTTAACTCCATAGGCTGTATCTATAAGGCTCTTCTCCATGTATTCGTATTTGGATAATTTAAGTCCACCGCTAACGAAGAGGGCGACTGCAGCGCCTATCAGAATGAAGAGAGTTACAAGGCCGATGCCGCCTGCCTGAGTATCGGTAATTTTGAGTAAGCCGCTATCCTGACAGCCTCCCAGTACTATGAGGAGCACAGGGGAGAGGATGCAGAGCATAACTCCGAGGCCAATCCTTCCGGACTGCTCTTTTCTTACATTGATAAATTCAGAAGCTTCTTCCATGGAAACAGGACGAACTTTGTAATCGCTTTCTTCAACTACCGGTGTTTCAACATATTCAGTAGTGGTCATTTCATCCTTTAATAAGAAGTCTGTGCTTACTCCGAAGATTTCGGAGAGCTTGAGGATTTTATTCATATCAGGAATGGACTGTGCGCTTTCCCACTTTGATATTGACTGACGGCTGACGTCCAGCTTCTCTGCGAGGTCTTCCTGTGACCAACCATTCTTTTTTCTTAATTCTATGATTTTGTCTGCGAGTATCATTTCTTTTTCCTTTCTTTCGTAAGGGCCGTATTTTGTCGGCCCGCCGTGATTTATCTTACGGTCTAATCATACGAAATACCTCAGTTGCAGGCTATCAAGAGGTCTTGGAAATTCCGCAACCGGCAGTTGCAACTAGGGATTTTTTGCTTGTCAAAAGCAATTATAGCATATTTATTAACACTTTTGCATCGTTTAATGATATACTGAAATTGAAATTTTTAAAATTAAACAGGAGGCATTATGAAGGTTTTAATAATTAACGGAAGCCCCAGAGAAAAGGGCAATACCGATATAGCTATAGAAGAAATGACCAAGGTTTTCAGCGAAGAAGGGCTGGAGACTGACGTTGTCAGGGTCGGAAATAAAGATATCAGAGGATGTATGGCATGTAATTTCTGTGCTACCCATGATGGCTGTGTCTTTCAGGACGTGGTAAATGAACTTGCCAGAAAGTTCGAGGAAGCAGACGGACTGGTGATCGCAAGCCCCGTCTACTATGCTTCAGCTAACGGTACATTGATATCCTGCCTTGACAGACTATTCTATTCTAAGAAGTTTGACGCTACAATGAAGGTAGGAGCAGCCATCTGCATAGCCAGAAGAGGCGGGCTTTCAGCGACCTTTGATGAACTCAATAAATATTTCACCATAAGTGGCATGCCTGTGGCTTCCAGCAAATACTGGAACAGCGTTCACGGCGCGGCCAAAGGTGAAGCCATGGAAGACAGCGAGGGACTCCAGGTTATGAGAACCTTAGCAAGGAATATGAGTTTTCTGATCAAGGCCATAGCCCTCGGAAAAGCAGAGTACGGTCTTCCCGAAAAAGAAGAGGGAATATACACTAACTTTGTAAGATAGGAGAGAAGCCATGAAGAAACTGCTATTTGTAAATGCCTGCGTTAGAGGCGACAAATCACGCACCTTAAGGCTGTGCAAAAAATATATTTCCACTTTTCTCTCTCATCATCTCGATTATGAGTGGAAGGAACTTAATCTTAATGAAATGAATCTGATCCCGCAGACTAAAGAAGTGCTCAATAAGAGAGACGCTTTTATAGAGAAGGGAGACTTTTCGGATCCGATGTTTGATCTGGCCAAGGAGTTCATGGATGCAGATCATATCGTTATAGGTGCGCCTTACTGGGATCTGGAATTCCCTGCACTTCTTAAGATATACTTTGAGAGAGTATCGGTATCAGAACTCACCTACGTATTTCAGGGAGACCACGCTGAAGCAAATACCAAGGCTGAAAGGGCAGTGTACATCACAACTGCAGGCGGGTACACCATCGGCAAAAATTACGGCTATGAATATGCACAGGGCTTGTTTAGTTTCCTCTTTGGAATAAACAGGATGGACCTCGTTATGGCTGAAGGCCTTGATATTGAAGGAGCTGATGTGGAGGCTCTCCTTAAGGACGCCATGGTAAAAGCAGAGGAGATTGCAAAAGAATGAATATCCAGATAATCTGTATTGGAAAACTCAAAGAAAAATACTGGACCGACGCTATCAAAGAATACTCGAAACGCCTGTCCCGATTCTGTTCCCTGGAGATAATCGAACTAAAGGAATCGCTTCTTCCTGCAAACGCTTCGGCCCGTGATGAAGAGAGGGTGAAATTTGAAGAGGGAAGGGAGATACTGAAAGCCATAAAGGACGGCACCTATGTGATAACTCTCGAGATAAAGGGGAAAGCGCTGTCTTCTGAAGAATTGGCTGCTAAAATAGATGATCTTGGAATCATGGGAAAAAGCAACGTAGCTTTCGTAATCGGGGGCAGCCTGGGATTGAGCCCGGAGGTAAGCAGCAGGGCAGATTTCAAGTTAAGCTTCTCCAGGATGACGTTCCCGCACCAGATGATGAGAGTGATCCTTCTGGAACAGATATACAGGAGTTTCAAGATAAACAGACACGAAGCATACCATAAATAAAAAACGCGCCCGGCTGGGCGCGTTCATCTTGACTGTTAGAGTCCGTATACTTCTGTGTATTTTTTGGTGAGATAATCCACGAAGTACTTGGTATCAAACTTACCGCAGGCTCTCTCGAAGAGTTCCTTGGGTTTGTAGTAGCAGGCATACTGGTGGATATGAGTCTTGAGCCACTCTGTAACGGGGCTGATATCTCCTGATGCCACTTTCTCCCAAAGATCCGGAATATCCTTTAACATGCAGTCGAGCATCTGTGCACCGTAGGCTGAACCTAAAGCATAGGTAGGGAAGTAACCGATGGAATTACCTGACCAATGTGAATCCTGAAGTATGCCCTTGGCATCATTTTCGGGTTCAACACCGAGATACTCTTTGTATAAGCGATTCCATTCAGCAGGAGCATCTTTGACCTCAAGGGTTCCTGCGATCATCTGCTTTTCAATCTCGTACCTTACGAGGATGTGGAGAGCATAGGTGAGTTCATCTGCTGCAATTCTGATAGGACCGGCTTCTGAACGGTTTACAGCCTTGAAGAATTCTTCGTGAGTGACATCTTTTAACTGTTCGGGCATGAATTTTTTTGCAGCTTCAAGAAGAGGACCTGTGAATGCAAAAGATCTTCCCACAATGTTCTCATAGAATCTGGACTGTGATTCATGGATGCCCATGGAAACACCGCCCTGGAAAACAGTGAAGTTATATTTATCGTCGCAGTTCATCTCGTACATGGAGTGTCCGCCCTCGTGGAGGATGGAGAACATGTTGTCGACGAAATCGTGCTCATAGTAATGAGTGGTGAGACGGATATCGCTGTTGTTGAAGTTTTCCGTGAAGGGATGCTCAACTTCGCCTAAGGTTACCTTGTCCATATCAAGACCCATCATATGGCAGATTTCTTTGGTGAACTCGCGCTGTGCTTCTATGGGGAAAGTGCCTTCAATGCAGGATTTGCTCACCTGAGGAGCAGCGGATACGCGCTTGATAAGAGGTACCAGACCTTCTCTTAAATCGGAGAAGAACTTGTCGCAGAATTCCATATCGAGACCTTCTTCATAGAGGTCGAGAAGGGCATCATAGGGTTTCTTATCCGGTGCGATCCAACCGGATAATTTGCGATTGTATTCAACTATCTTTTCAAGGTAAGGCTGGAATATGCTGAAGTCGGATGCTTCTTTGGCTTTTTTCCAGTAATATGTAGCTTCGTCCTGAAGAACGATGGCAGCCAGGTATTCATCTTTTGGAACCTTGGCAACTGAACTTACAAGCTTATCGGTGAGCTCAATCTCGCGCTGTTCATCGGGACCGAATTCATCCTTGTGAGCCTTTAGGGTCTCAATGGCAGCCATAAGTTCAGGGTCTGTCATCATACCATACTCGATATCTCCCAGGAAGGAAAGGGTACGTCCGCGACCCTCTACGGATTTCTCCGGAGCAACGGTCTCAGCATCATAAAACATTACACCCATGGCATGGTGGAAAGCGACTGAAGCCTGTCCCGCTTTACGGATTATTTCAAATTCTTTTTCAAAACTCATTTAATTATCCTTTCTCAAAAAACGGATATAACTTACGTGGTATATTTTAAATGAATATTCAGTAAAAGTAAATGAAGTTAAATAAAAAGTAATCCAAATAGCAAATATATTGGAATAAAGTTGTTGATTTTAACAAAAAAATATAGTAAAATGTAGTTTATGTATACAAAATATTTTTTGGATTTATTACAGGAGTTTTAAGTATGTTGTACGCAGCAAAGAAAAAATTACCAGTTATTCTAGTGGCGATGCTGATCGTTATGATAGCATTCGTTTTTTCCGCACATGATAATACGGCATATGCGGCTTCATCGACAGGTGTTATTACGTCTGTTACAAACGTAGCAAGTGGTATCAAGGTCAGCTGGTCGAAGGACAGCAGCAAGACCGGTTACTACATCTATCGTAAAGTTGGCACAGGCTCATGGAAGAAAGTTAAGACGATAGAGAAGAATACTACAACTGCATGGACCGATAAGAACGTAAAGAATGGCAAAAAGTATTCATACAAGGTGAGGGCGTATAAGGGAAAGACCATCGCCAGCACCACCAAGAATATGTATACTTTCAGATTGATCAAGCCAAAGGTATCCAGCCTGTCGACCCCAGGCCCTAAGAAACTTACCATCAAGAGCAGTTCCAATTCTAAGGCGACAGGGTTCCAGGTCAGATATTCCAAGAGCTCGACCTTCAGCAAGAGCAGCACAGTAAACGTAAAGGGCACAAAGGTCAACAAGACCCTTAGTAACCTGGCAAACAGAATGTATTATGTCAAGGTAAGGGCGTATAAGACATACAATAACAACAAATATTACAGTGCCTGGTCGGACGTTAAGTCTAAGAATGTGTACAAGAATGCTTATACCATACACAACTCGACGCGTTTACGTAAGTATGCGAGAACAGAAACGAGTAATGAAGACATTAATGTATGGTACAGGACGAAACTTAAAGATTTGGGCCCAGCAAAGGTAACTAAGACGGGTACATGGCAGAAGTTTTACTATTCTTACAAATACAATGGCAAAACCTATGGTAGCATATACTATCTGTGGAAGACTTCAGACGACCCTAAGACTACATATAAAACACCGAAGACCAACTACACCAGTTCAAAAAAATACAGAAAAGCAGTACTCAAGAAAGCCCTGGATATTTACAAGAACTGGAAGACCAAGTATGACCGTACAGGAGTAGATACTCATGAAAAGCCCGATGACAAGGGAAGATATGCCTTTGACTGCTCCGGATTCACATCATATGTACTTGAGCAAGTATTGACTCAAGATTGTCCGGCCTATGAGGTAACGACCAACATTGCAAAACAAGGCAACTTAGAGGTTATCCTCAACGAAGGTTTTGACCAGGAACTCAAGGTAATTACAACTACCAAAAAACTTGATTTCAATAAGTTGTCCCCGGGAGACCTGCTCTTCTTTAATACAGATAGTGACAAAGATGCAGACCACGTTGGTATCTACCTTGGAAACAAGGAGTTCATCCACAGCACCCAGTCATATAAGAGACATCCTAAGGATTTTCTGTATATAAAAGGGGTGAAAAAGACCGTTGGAGGAGTTTGTATTTCATCTCTTGAAGGATATGAGAAGAGTTTTATGTTCGCAAAGAGATTTGCTCCGGACAGCAGTTTAAAGAGCATAAAGATCAATAAGACTCTGTACGCTTCAAACAGTAACACCGTCAAAGTGTATCCCAATTCCGGATGCAGTGGGGATAAATTTGTGAAATTAGATAAGAATCAAGAGGTAACGCTTCTTTATACAATAAACAAGGTCAATGGAAAAGGTGAGCCTGTAACCAATGCTTACATCAAGTATGGTGATAATCAGTACGGATATGTATTTAACTATCTGGATGATAAGTTTGTTGAAACCCTTGAACCTCCTGTAGAACCTGAACCAGAGGACCCGGAAAACCCTGATCCGGAGAACCCTGACAATCCGCAGCCATAAATTACTTGACAAAACTAAAGATAATAGTAGAATTAATAATTGACAAAGGGTCGAGATTTCTTACCTCGGCCCTTTATGCAGGAGTAGTACATCGGTAGTACACGAGCTTCCCAAGCTTGGAAGGCGGGTTCGACTCCCGTCTCTTGCTCCATTAGAAAACCCCTTGAAGATCAAGGGGCTTTTCATTTTTTGCGCATATTCTGTTGCCGTAGGTTATCTCTTAACGGAATTCCTTTAGCTTCCAGAGGATGTTTTCATTCTTTCCCTTTTGAGTTCCGCTTTGGACAAGTTGACCTGTCTCCTGATCATACCAGTACAGTCCGGTCCATGCCCAAGAGAACATGGTGAGTACAAGGCTTAGTTTTGTACAGGTGTAATCTTTTCCGTTGACGTTTATTACTTCAGTGCCAATCTTTTTGGCTGCGAATTCACCAAGAGACATAGCGCCTCGGTTGTCACCTGTGCCGATAGGGTAGAACAGAATCTCATCAAGACTTGAGTTTACAAAAGCAGGTAAGCTCATTTCCATCATCTGGTACCAGAGCCCGTTGCTTATGGAGAAACTTTTGTCCTGAGGCTTGTCTTTGAAAGTGCCTTTCATATTGATGGTGCCGTCTGTTCTTTCTGCGTATAAAGAGGTGTTATCAGAAGGACGCTGATATTGCCATTTTATAGCTGAGAGATTTGGCTCAACAGTAAATTCTTCACTGGCCCAGGCTTCACCGTTTCTGTATATGGTCTGCGTAATTATTCTCTCATCTTTATAACGCTCGAAGTTTGTTACGCGGCTTTCCTTACCATCTGTGCTTACATACTCTGCTTCCTTAAGCTCACCAGGATAATCATAGGGTGGGATGTCGTAACTTTGTATTGGAGCTTGTGAAAATACAATGCGGCCATTCATGAATACTTTGTTTATGAAGCTGATGTTTGAGATGTTTTCTGCCGGATCCTTATCGAGCAAAATAAGATCAGCCTGCAGACCTTCCTTTATTAGACCTTTTCTGTTTGCAATACCGAGGTACTCAGCCCCATTTTTGGTAGCGAGGGTGATAGCTTCCATTGGGGTCAATCCAGCCTCTACGTAATAGGCCAGTTCCTTGTGGTCAGCTTCTCCGCTCATGGATTCAAGCATATTGTCAGTACCCATTGCAATAGGGATGCCAGCATCAAAAAGAACTTTAAGATTGTGCCTGCTGTGAACTAATCTCATTGGATCTTTTTCATAGGTCATGGCGTTCACGGTAGGAACGAAGTAGGCACCAGATTCTTTCCAAAGTTTTACGATTGGATCATCGGGCGTGATATCTCTATCGAGAATACCGTGTTCAATTCCGTAAATACCGGCTTCAAGAAGTTCTTTTACATCGTCGTAGTAATAAACATGAGCGGTGGAGTTTAGCCCGTTTTCATGACCTTCAGCTATGATTTGCTGCATAAGGGTTTTATCGAGTTTTTGAATCGTAAGCTTCTCGCCGAAATACCAGTAGTCGCCGCCCTGATAAGTAAACTTGAGGAAGTCGACACCTAAGGCCTTCAACTCCTTAATTCCTTCAGAAACTTCACTGGGCGTGCTGACCTCAATGGCCATTTCACTGCGAGCCCAGGTACTGTTGGAACCTAGCGTATTGGCAGGATGCCCATCAGGCGCTGTGAAATTCGGGCCAACTACGAGGAGTTCAGGTCCAAGTATCTCTCCTGATTTTAGTTTGTCACGAAGTTTAATGATAAAATGCTTCGGAGCATCCAGATCTTTAATGGTAGTGATGCCATAGGGCAGAATGGCCTCTCTGAAAATCTGGGGCATCTTTTCTCTAAGAAATATGTCGCTTTCTTCCTCATTTCTGCAGCTGAAGCCACCTTGAATATGGACATGACTGTCTATTAAAGAGGGCATGAGAGTTTTACCTTTACCGTCGATCAGCTGTGCCTTTTTCTTCACGATAGGCTGATCCGAGATTTCGCAGATTATTCCATCCTGAATAAATACATTCTGATTGAACTTTTCGGTACCGTCACCAATGATAAGGTGAACGTTGTTTATGATAAAGGAGCCTTCCTTGGGCTTCTTGGGGCGGGAAAGAAATTTAATTAAAACGAATAACACGATGAGTGCGCCGAGGACCATTTGAATAAAGCCGATAAGCGGAATTCCTAATATTTTTGGCATAGCATATCTCCTTTACTTGTTATCAAAAATACTTTTAAAGAACTTTGTAAATTGATTTTTTGGCGGAATAGCCATTCCTTTCTTGTCATCTCCGAGTATTATCAGTGTATCACCAGGATTGATATCAAAGATTTCTCTGGCTTCTTTTGGGAAGACGATCTGACCCTTCGTACCAACGGTGACTGTCCATGCATGTTTCTCTTTAGGAATTTTCATGATAGTAGTTCCTTCCTGTAAATCATACAAATCATACTTTTCATACCAATGATAGCAAATTTAAGGCAACTTGTCAACGAGTTCTGAGTACTTACTATCATAATAATGTTTCTTTACAGCATAAGGTGGTTTTAGTATAATAAAGTCATCACTGGAGGTAATCAGATGGATACTGAAACGAGGAAATACATAGACAGCATTAGCCTGAAAGATATACCGTGGAACCGGATGTTCACAGCTTACGGAACGGCCGAGAAGTATGGTGAACTGATTCCTCTTCTTGAACAAACCACAGACTTTGAGCAATGGAAAAAAACCTTCAACGCCATGTCGGACTTTGAGCATCAGAGCACCATGTTCCCTCCGGCTCCCTTTGCGTTGGTCTTTCTTGTGAGAATATTGGAGAAGATTCTAAAGAATGATTCTTTAGATAGTATAACCAGGAAACTGCTGGATATTTGCTCATATTATACAGACGTATGTGAATATGCTGAAAACATGGAGCATGCTGAACCCTTAAGTCGGTTCCCGGATCTTCTTAAGGACGAGAATCTTCTTCCTGAAGAATATACAGAGGATGACCTGATGGAGGTCTTCGAAGATCCTGAAGCGATTTCAGACGAATTGTTCTACAGTTTTTACTATTACTCTGGCATCGTCCTGTCGCAGATCCCCGACATCCTTGAACCCTATGATAGATTTTCAGAGGAGCGCAAAAAATTTACGCGCAAGTTTGACAAAAAAGATAATAATATTTTGAGTAAATGATACCTTTAGCATTTACAAATTAATGCGTTTGTGTTATACTTTAGTAAAGTAAAGAAAGGAGGTTAATTTAATTAATGCTTCAAATTTACAGATGTGAAAAGTGCGGTAATATATTTATCGTAGGATATAAGGGGGCGTGCACCCCTCGCTGTTGCGGCGAAGAGATGGTTCTGCTCACTCCCAACACTCAGGATGGTGCGTTCGAGAAACATGTTCCCGCGGTTAGCGTAGATGGAGACAAGATCTCCGTAAAAGTAGGTTCGGTAGAGCACCCCATGATGGAAGCGCATTACATTGCAGCAATCATGCTCGAGACAGACAGAAGTCTGCAGGTTAAGTATATGAGGCCGACAGACAAACCGGAGGCCGAGTTTATCGTAGCTCCGGGTGAGAAGGCAGTTACAGTTTATGAATACTGCAATCTGCATGGACTTTGGAAAGCTGATCTCTAAATCGCCTAAAATTTAATTAAGTAATATATAGATCCTTCGGAATTTTTCTGAGGGATCTTTTTTGCGCTTGCGATAGAGTGTATATCTTATTAGCATAAAGTTTCTATAGATGGAATGAAAAAAGTATATTTTTAATAAAAAGAATATGATATAATATATTTTGTAAAAGAATAATTATAAGCAAAAAATATTTTGATAATAAAAATATCGAGAGAAATAATTATGAACCAAGACACTAATCTTAAAAAATCATCAGTGAAAACTCCGGATGTCAGCAAGTTAAACAGACGTGAACTCCTTGAGATAATGCTGGCTCAGAGCAAGGAAATAGATAATCTGAGGGCCAGACTTGAACTGGGAATTCCGTCAGTAGGCGAGGGAACTACTTTAGGAACGGTATCGACTTCCGTATCGCCTGAGCTGATTTCCAGGATGGCAAACATGACCGGTAATATCAACAGAAGGATCGAGGATCTCGAGGGCGAGATAGGCAAGCTCGCTGATACCATAAAGGCGAAACCGACTATCGGCGCATCATATCCTGCAGGGAAGCAGGATTCCTTGATCAGTCAGTTAAACGCGGAGCATGCCATTGAGATCGAGAAACTCAAAGCCGAGTTCGCCAGGAGCGAAGCTGAACTTAAGGTCAAGTATGAGAATGAGATGACCGAGATCAAAGTGAAGCTCGAGGAACGCATAAAGGAACTGGAAGAAGAGCTTAACAACTACGACCTGAAGTCAAAAGAAGTCGGATCTTTAGCTGAAGCTTCCTTACAGGTCACCAAGATCTTTGAAGAAGCCGAAAAGTCAGCTGTGATCTATCTTGAAAATATAATGAAACGCTATGAGTGAAGATAAGAATACAGACAACAAGAAATACACGAACTATGATCTTCCGGATACGGCAAACATCAAGAAAGCCTATGACAAAGCTGTCTATCGCAATAAGCTGGGCAGATCTGTAAAGTGGATCATAAACATTCTGGTGATACTGGTCGCTTTGGCGGTTCTGGCATCATTCCTTTTCATGCCTGTGGTAAAGATTTACGGCGATTCCATGAATGATGCCCTAAACAGCGGAGATATCGTTCTTACCACCAAGGATGCGACCATCGAAACAGGAGATATCATAGCCTTTAACTATAACAACAATATTCTGGTGAAGCGCGTAATCGGTGTGTCCGACGAGTGGATAAAGATTGATGATGAAGGAAATGTATCTGTGGATCAGAATGAACTGAAGGAACCCTATGTGAAATGGAAATCCCTGGGAGATTCTGACATAAAATATCCTTATCATGTACCTGAAAACAAGTTTTTCGTAATGGGCGATAACCGCGAAGGCAGCATGGACTCGCGCAATTCTTCTGTGGGATGTATATCTTCTGAGCAGATTGTGGGCAAGGTTATCTTCAGAGTATGGCCCTTTGAGAAATTCGGAAAAGTAAATTAACGTATTTAGATAGTATATAGGCGGATTTTGTAAGGGATCCGCCAAAATTTTTTACACATATTAAAAATGACAAACTGGTTAAAACAAAATTGGCTTAACTTAATATTGATCATCGCCTTGATTGCGGGAGTAGTTCTTATTGTTTATCCTACTGTTTCAAACAGTATTTACAGTTTCCGTGAGACCAATGCTATCATGTCCTATACAGAAAGCATATCTGAAATGGAACAGGAAGATTATGACAGAGTACTGGAAGGCGCCAGGAAATACAACGCTGAACTGGCCAAAACCGGCATAAAGCGTGACTTTGAGACTGAGGACAGGGCAAGGTACTTAAGGCAGCTCATAGTGGACTCCAGCGGAATAATAGGGTATATCAATATACCTAAGGTAAACATAAAGCTGCCCATATACCTTGAGGGTGACAGATCTAATAGTCAAGCAGCCATAGAGCATATGAGGGGAACATCCCTTCCGATAGGCGGCAAAGGTTCCAACTGTGTGATCACAGGTCAGAGCGGTCTTCCATCTGCGAAACTCTTTACGGATATTGAGAAGCTGGAAGCGGGTGACCATTGGACGATCACATGCTTAAACGAATCCGTGACCTACGCAGTTGATGAGATAATTACCGCAAAAAATCTCTCAGAGATTAAAATTGAAAAAGATAAGGATATCTGTACTCTTGTGACAGATTCTTCTGATGAGATGATACTTGTAAAGGGGCACAGGGTACCAAACTCTGACGGCGATGCACCTGTAAGCGCAGAGGGTGTAAGTCTGGACTTCATCTATATGGTACCGGTTTTCTGGATACCCGCAGCAGCTTTATTCTTAATGGCTATAATAATAGCCATTCTAAAAGCTAAAAGACGTGACTCAAGAGAAGATATGATGTCATACCTTGAAGAGCATGACATTTATTTGAACATATAGAAAAACACTATTATGAAAGGACACCAATGGACGGCATTAAAAATCTTTTAAGGAAACATATTGACAGGGATGAGATACTTAAACTTACCATCGATATGGTAAAAATAGAGTCCCACTACAAGATCCAGCAGCAGGAAAAAGAAGTTGCTGAATATATCAAAGCTTACTTCGACGATCATGATATACCATGTTATGTAAAGGAAGTAGAGGAGAACCGCCACTATAACGTGGTAGCAACCCTTGACAGCGGTAAACCCGGACGCACACTTATGCTTAACGGGCATCTGGATACAGTGCTTGCTTCAGGTATGGAAAACGCTTTTGATCCTAAGATAATCGACGGAGAACTCTGGGGAAGAGGAACTTCCGATATGAAGGGGCCTTTAGCCTGCGGCATGGCTGCGATGGTTGCTTTAAAGGAGACGGGAGCATTGAAGTCCGGCAAGATTATTTTTGCGGGTTCAGCCGATGAAGAATGGAACAGCATTGGAGCCATCGACCTTATCGAATGCGGGTTGGCTGAATCTGCTGACGGTATCATCGTCTGTGAGCCAACGACCCTTACGGTATGTAATGAAAACAGGGGACTCGAATGGTTCAGATTCAAGTTCCACGGTAAGGCCGTACATGGCGGCTCCATGCACGAAGGTGTAAACGCCATTTTAATGGCCGTTAAATTTATAAGTGCAGTACAGCAGAAGCTTATTCCCGGAACTGAGAAAAGGGGAGGTATCCTGAACGTGGGCGTTATAAACGGTGGAACCAAACCTTCTACAGTTCCCGGTGAATGTGAAGTATACATAGATAAGAGATATACGACGAGAGAGACATATGAGAGCATGAGTCAGGAATTCCTGGATTTGGCGGATGAACTTAAGGCGGAGGATCCTACCTTTAACTGCGAGGTCATCGCCATGGGTAAGTACGAGATGAAGGAGGGCTACGTTCATGGGCCTTCATTTACGGATCCTGATAACGACATCGTAAAGATCACCAAGAAATATGTGGATGAGATCACCGGAGTATCCGTACCCGTGAAGGCATTTCCTGCATGGGCTGATGCCGGACTTTTCAACACATATAAGCAGGTACCGGTCATCATCATGGGGCCTGGATGCGTGGAATGCTGCCACGCCCTTGATGAAAGGATCCCGCTCGACCATCTGGATAAGGCAGCGCTTATATATGCACTTACAGCTATTGAGTTTTGTAAATAAATATAATTACTATCAGTTTTAGCCCTATAACCGGAAAGGAGATAGAGATGAAAACATCAATTAAGAAGATAGTGGTCATTGCATTAGCTTTGACTATAGCGTTTGCGTTTCTGCCGGATCTCGGCATGAGCAAATCGTATGCCATGGAAACTCTTGATGGAGGAGAATACCCAGCCAGTCAATTAAACAGCCTTTATGGCGGAGCGAAATTGTTTGTCAATGATAGTATGAAAATTACTTTAGATGAGGATCTTGACTTGTGTGGGCTTATGGTTGAGGGAGACCTTACTGTAGTAAATCAAGGCAGTACAGTCCATGAATTTAGAATCAAAGATGGAAACGCACAACTGTCTGCATATAACATATATCTTGATGGAGTGACTCTTATCGTTAGCCACGAAGTTAGTGAAGATGACACAATTGCTATATTTGTTGATGATGATTTCATTGTGAACAATAGTGTTATAAGCATTACATCTATCAAGGGAACTTTGTTAGGTGGTAATTTTGAATTGACAGACAGCTCATATTTTATGACCTCGTATTTCGAAAATGGGGAAGGTGTTAAATTAGATAAAAAGCCCATGACGATCCGGAACTCAGAGGTATATATCAATATGCTGGGATCAGACAGTTATGGAATAAAATCTGCCGGCGGAGACATTAATTATGAGAATTCAGAAGGTAGAATTAACGCTGAATATGCTAATTCATTCCCGATATACGGAAAGGGGAAAGTTGTTTTTTCCAAAAGCGACATGGAGCTAAATGGCGAAAAGGCAGCATGTGTTGCACCGACTGCAGGTATAACTATCAAGCCGAACAATTATATAAAAGTTCCTTCAAAGGGTGACGTAGTCAAATACAATATCAATTTTGATACTATAGGTGACCCCAACGGTAAAATAGCCAAGAAGGTGACCATATCCAAGAAATATCTGAGCGACAAGGCCTGTACCGTTTATGCACCCAATAAGGTATATACCGGCGATAGGATCAGACCAATAGTAGTCAGATGGAACGGCAATAAGATCACAAAAGATAAGAGCTACAAGGTATCCTATTCAAACAATCTCAACGTTGGAAAAGCCAAGGTTACCATCAAGGGTATTGGAAACTTTACCGGAAAGGTAGTTAAGTACTTCAAGATCATTCCCAAGGGAACGACCCTTCTTAAACCTGAGCCTTTATCCAAGGCCGTAAGAGTCAAATGGAAGATCCAGAAGGCCAGGATGTCGAAGACCCATATCACGGGATATAAGATCAAGGTGGCGACCAACAAGAGCTTCACCAAAAACGTTAAGACCGTAACCGTAAAGGGTTATTCAAAAGTATCCAGAAGGATCAAGAACCTTAAGGCAAAGAAGAAATATTATGTAAAGATCAGAACTTACAAGGTCATAAACGGCAAATACTATAACTCCAAGTGGAGCGCATACAAGACCTTCACGACCAAGGGATGATCAAGAAAATAAAGCAGGGACCGGATTTAAACCGATCCCTGTATTTTTATCTCTGGAATATCTTCAGAACTTTTAGTTTCCAGCTTCCCTCAGGTCCGCTATAGGGATGCTCTCTTAAAGGCAGATTGAAGCGGGTTGATCCCTTAAGAACAGTCTGGGGATGGGTGAATTCCTTGAATCCCCACTCACCGTGATAGGCTCCCATTCCTGAGTGACCTGTACCGTTAAAGGGCACACCCTTTACCATAAGATGGAGACAGACCTCGTTGATGCAGCCACCGCCGTACTGCTGGGTAGTCATGATCTTTTTGGCGCGCTTCATGTCGCGGGTGAAGACATAGAGGGCAAGCCCGTGCTCGCGGGAAGCGATTATATCAAGAAGCTTATCCTCTTCATCCCCCTTATAGGGAACGATGGGCAGAAGAGGGGAGAACAGTTCATGCTTGACAATATCCTCGTCTGGCCCCACAGGATAGATCACCGTAGGTTCGAAGCGCAGACTTTCGGGGTTGCCGTGGCCTCCTATAAACACTCGCTCTTTATACTCTTTACAGAGGTTTTCGCACTTGTCATAGGCCCCCTTATTTATAAGGTGAGGGTACTCCTCGTTATTAAGAGGATTATCTCCTATCTGACGTCTTATCTCCGAATCCAGATATACGAGGAACTCTTCAGCCACGCTCTCTTCGACAGCCACCTGGTTCACGTTGATGCAGATCTGGCCGCTGTTCATTATCTTAAAGAATGCGATCTTCCTTGCAGCGTCCTTTAGGTCGGCATCTGCTCTTACGATTGCCCAGTTTCCCGTTTCACCGCCTAATTCGAGGGCGACGGGAGTGAGGTTGTGAGAAGCCATCTCCATCACGTGCTTTCCGACACGGGGAGAACCCGTATAGAAGATCTTGTCGAAACGTTCCTCGAGCAAAATATCTGCAACCTCATGACCTCCGTCTACGACCGACACATATTTTTCAGGGAAAATGTCCGAGATCATTTTTTGAAGGACTTTCGTGGTAGCCGGAGATTTGGAGCTGGCCTTGATGACGGCCGTGTTTCCTCCTGCTATACAAGCTGCAAGGGGTCCCAGTGACAGCATTACGGGGAAGTTGAAAGGACTGATTATCAGAGCAGTTCCATAGGGCATCTTATACACTTTTGTGAAGATACTCGGGAAACATGCCGGACCGCTTAGGTGAAGTTCCGGACGTGCCCAGGCTTTAAGACCCTTAATGGTCTCGTTTATCTCCATGATGACACTTCCTATATCCGCCAGATAGGCTTCCGTCTCAGAACGTCCCAGATCAGATACAAGTGCAGCTGTGATCTCGTCCTCGTAAAGCCTTATGGCGGTCCTGAGGCGTTTAAGCTGATGGATTCGCCAGTCTATATCAAGAGTTTCATTTGTTCTGAAATATTTTTTCTGTCTGTTTACCAGTTCATGTATAAGTTCTTTGGTCCACATGATGCCACCTCCTGTAAGCTTCTTTTATTATATCACGAAAAGGCCGAGATGAATTATTTTTGTTGACTTAATAAGAAAATAATAAGATAATTAAAATACATAAAAAAATAGATCCTCTGTGATCGAAAGGAGTTTTTCGTGAAGGAAGAAGTCAAAAATACAGAACAGCTTACAGGCAAGGAAAATGCTGTACAGGTAGTGAAATTTGTGCTGTTCTCCATTTCAGCGGGCATCATAGAAACTGTGGCTTTCACAGTATTGAGTGAACTCTTCAAGCTGCCTTACTGGCCCAGCTATCTGGTAGCTCTGATACTTTCAGTGCTTTGGAATTTCACTTTAAACAGGGAATTCACTTTCAAGTCGGCAAATAACGTTCCCAAGGCTATGTTCAAGGTGGCCTGCTTCTATCTGGTATTTACGCCGCTTTCAACCTGGTGGGGCACAGCCCTTACAAATGCCGGATGGAATAAGTACATCGTACTTTTCGGTACCATGGCTGTAAATCTTACTACGGAATTCCTTTATGACAGATTCTTTGTATTCAGAAATACCATGAATACCAATAAGCGCGCTCAGAAGGAAAAGAAAGCGAAGAATTAATAGAAATATCGATCATAAAAATAAAAAACGGGTGAGTGTCCCTTGCGAGTATGTCATTTTACATGCAGGGGAATAATAGGGAAGCCGGGGAAGAGCCGGAGCGGAGCCGCCACTGTAAGTGATGAGGATCGTGCAAGATAGCCATTGGAAGCTTTAGACTTCTGAGAAGGCCGCAGGATCTTAAGACCCACAAGCCAGGAGACCTGCTTATCCGTAAACTGTACGATGACGGTCATATTCGTGACAGCTTAATAGTGCAAAAACGGCCGCACTTTAGGTGCGGTCTTTCATTATGTAGAACATTGCATAAAGGTTTCATCTGAGATATAATAAAAGGTACGGTATTATCAGTATATTGGCAAAAAATGACAGAAAGAAAGATAATGAAGAAGCAGATCCAAAGAATCATGATAGCGGCCGCAGGAAGTGGCTCTGGAAAGACGACGATCACCTGCGCCTTACTTAAGGCACTCGTTGAGAGAGGCAGGAAACCCACTTCTCTTAAGTGTGGACCGGACTATATCGATACCATGTTCCATTCGAGCGTGCTCAACACTCCGAGCACCAATCTGGATCTGTTCTTTTTTGATGATAATACAGCAAAATATCTTCTAAAAGAAAATGCCTCAAAAGGAGACATATCGGTAATCGAAGGAGTTATGGGATTCTATGACGGACTCGGGATCGACTCAACAAAGTCCAGCAGCTACGAGCTTGCGAAGGTAACGTCAACTCCCGTCATTCTTGTGGTCAATTCAAGGGGTGCAGCCCTTTCAGTATTGGCGACCATTAAGGGCTTTAAGGAGTTCAGACCGGACAGCGGCATAAGAGGAGTAATACTCAATAACTGTACGGAATCCACATACAATATCCTAAAAGGAGCCATAGAAAGGGAATTTAACGGTTCCATAAGACCTCTGGGATATATGCCCCGGATGAAGGACTGCAGCATTGAAAGCAGACATCTGGGGTTGGTGACAGCCCAGGAAATCGTCGATCTTCAGGAGAAACTGGAACGCATCAAAGATCAGGCTCTTTTAAGTCTTGATCTTGATGGAATAGAGGCTCTTGCAAGGGAGGCAGAAGAACTGGAATATGAGGGACTGAAGATTGAGCCTTTTAAAGAGAAGGTGAGAATCGGAATAGCGAGGGACAGAGCCTTCTGTTTCTACTATGAGGACAGCCTTGAGCTCTTAAGAAAACTGGGTGCTGAACTTGTTGATTTCAGTCCCATGAACGACAAAACTCTGCCTGAAGAACTGGATGGCCTCTATCTCGGAGGAGGATATCCGGAACTCTATCTGAAGGAACTCAGCGGGAACCATTCGATGCTTGATTCGATCAGGGAAGAAGTCAGCAAGGGTCTCCCGACCATAGCTGAATGCGGAGGATTCATGTATCTCAGTAAGTCCATCAATGGATATCCTATGGTAGGGCTTCTTGGGGGAGAATGCAGTGATCAGAGCAAGCTCATGCGATTCGGCTACGTAACGATAAAAGCGAACAAAGACTGCATGCTGATGCAGAAAGGGCACGAGATACCGGCTCACGAATTCCATCACTGGGATTCGACTGAGAATGGAGAGGACTTTACAGCTACCAAGAGAAACGGCCGAACTTGGGAAGCAGCATTTTCTAACGATCACCTCTACGCAGGCTTTCCGCATTTTAACTTCTACACGGATATAAATATTGCAGAGAACTATATAAAGACCTGTATAAGATACAAGGAGAGAAAGAAATGATTGAAAATATCAAACCCATGGATATAGAAAAGCGCAGCTTTGAGATTATTACGGAGATCCTCGGAGACAGAAAATTCCCCGAAGAACAGGAATCCATCATCAAGCGCGTCATCCACACCTCGGCTGATTTCGATTATGCAGATAATCTTAAGTTCAGCCCTGACGCGGTTTCCAAGGCACTTGAAGCCTTAAGAAACGGCTGTGATATAGTAACCGACACCAATATGGCAAAGGCGGGTATCAACAAGACTATCCTGTCATCACTTGGTGGGGAAGTGCACTGCTTTATGGCTGATCCGGACGTGGCGAAGGAAGCCAAAGAAAGAGGAGTGACAAGAGCTATCGTATCCATGGAAAAGGCTGCCAAACTTGGTAAGCCGGTAATCTTCGCCATAGGTAACGCGCCTACGGCCCTTATAAGGATACATGAAATGATAGGAACAGGCGAACTTAAACCTGCGCTGGTCATTGGAGTGCCCGTTGGATTCGTTAACGTAGTCGAATCAAAGGAACTGATAATGGTTGACGATATTCCATATATCGTAGCCAAAGGAAGGAAGGGCGGATCCAATGTGGCGGCCGCCATCGTAAACGCTCTTTTATACAAAATCAAGAGATAAACATGGAAAAATACGTTACCGTCGACGGTAAAGAGCTCAGGCTTGGATATACCACGGGGAGCTGCGCGGCGGCCGCCTCTAAGGCTGCCTCTATAATGCTTCTTTCGGGACGTCCCTTAAATAGCATAAAGCTTATGACTCCTAAGGGGATCGAGCTTGACCTTGAAGTCGAGGACATAAAAATTGAAAAAGACAAGGTATCATGCGCCATCAGAAAAGACAGCGGTGATGACCCGGATATCACAAACGGGACTCTCGTATACTCCGAGGTCACGAAGACCGACGAGCCTGGCATAATCATAGACGGAGGTCTGGGAATCGGCAGGGTAACCAAGCCGGGGCTGGATCAGAAAGTCGGAAATGCTGCCATAAACTCAGTACCCAGGAAGATGATCAGTGAAAACCTTATGGAAGTCATGGAAATGTTATCCTATGACGGAGGACTGAAGGTTATCATCAGCATTCCTGACGGAGTGGAACTTGCCAGAAAGACCTTCAACCCACGTCTCGGGATAGAGGGTGGTATCTCCGTAATAGGTACTACTGGAATAGTTGAGCCCATGAGCGAAAGCGCCCTGGTCGATACCATAAAAGTGGAACTGAAGCAGAAACGGGAACTGGGGCACGAATATGTTTTGCTCACTCCCGGAAATTACGGCTCGGACTTCATAAAAGACGGCATGGGGCTTGATCCCGAATGGGCGGTCCAGACATCGAACTTCATCGGTGACAGCATAGATTATTGCGTGAAACTGGGCTTTAAGGGAGCTCTCCTTATAGGGCACATAGGTAAACTGGTGAAGATAGCGGGAAACATCATGAACACCCACTCCAAGTATGGAGACTGCCGCATGGAGATAATAGCATCCGCGGCTGCCTGCTTTGGAGTGAAGCCTGAAAGGGCTGAGTATATCTTAGGATGTGCTGCCTTAGATGAGGCGGTAAGAGTCTTAAGGGAAGACGGAATCGATTTAAAGACGCTTGATCTCGTATCGCATCGCATAGATCACAATCTTGAAGTGAGGGCATATAAAGCCTGTGAGATCGGTCAGAACTTTGAGATCGGAGCCATGATGTTCTCCAAGGAATACGGCTTGCTCGGCAAGACCGCTGGAGCGGATGGCCTTCTTAAAAAAATCATCGAACAAAACAAAGAGTAATAAGGAAATATATAAACAAAAAAGAATTTTGGAGGGAATAAAATGATCCATTTCGTAGGTGCCGGATCAGGCGCGACAGACCTTATCACAGTCAGAGGAGCTAATCTTCTTCAGGAGGCGGACGTAGTGATCTACGCAGGCTCCCTGGTAAATCCGAAACTTCTCCAATACACGAGAGAGGACTGCAAAATATATAACTCAGCTGAAATGACACTGGAAGAAGTTATAGACGCCATCAAGGAAGCGGAGGAACTGGGACTTACAACCGTAAGACTCCACACCGGTGATTCCAGCATCTATGGAGCGGTAAGAGAGCAGTTTGACGAACTGGACAAGCTGGGATTTAAATATGACGTAACTCCCGGTGTATCAGCTTTCTGCGGAGCTGCAAGCTCCCTTAAAGCAGAGTACACGCTCCCCGGAGTAAGCCAGACCGTAATTATTACAAGAGCTGAGGGTAAGACCCCTGTTCCCGAGAAGGAGAGCATAAAGTCATTGGCTGCACACCAGGCGACCATGGTACTTTTCTTAAGCACATCTCTTACGGAGAAGCTTCAGAACGATCTGATCGAGGGCGGCTATCCTGAGGAAACTCCCGCTGCCATCGTATATAAGGCAACATGGCCCGAAGAGAGGATCTTTAGATGTCAGCTCAAGGATCTTGATAAGACAGTTAAGGATAACGGACTTACCAAGACTTCGCTCATTATAGTTGGCGGATGCATGGGAGACGAATACATGAGATCCCTTCTGTATCATCCAAATTTCACCACCGAATTCAGACAGGCAACAGCTGAGGTAAAGTAATGGAAGCAAGTGTTTTCTGCTACAGTCTTAAGGGCAAAGAAACAGCCCTTAAAATAGCGGACATACTCTTAAAAGAATATGAGGCTGAGATCGAATGCTTCTCGCCTGAGAGGATGGCAGACGATCGCTTCAATCCCATCCCGAAACCTTCGGGCGACTTTTACGGAGGCCATTTCAGAGATAAGGACCTTTATGTTTCTGTTGGATCCGTAGGTATTTGCGTGCGGCATATAGCACCCTACGTCAAGTCCAAGGTGACGGATCCCGCGGTAATCGTCATAGACGAACTCGGAGAGCATATAATACCCGTTCTTTCAGGACACATCGGAGGGGCCAACGAGATGGCAAGGTCCATAGCTCTTTCTCTTAAGGGAGAGGCAGTAATTACAACGGCGACCGACATTAACGGCAAGTTCGCCGTGGATGAGTGGGCGGCGAGAAAGGGCATGGTGATTTCAAGCATGAAGACGGCAAAGGATTTTGGTGCAGCCATACTGGAAAGGGATCTTCCCCTGAAATCAGATCTTCCCATAAAGGACGAACTCCCGAGCGGAATGGTTTCAGGAGAAGAAGGTGAGCTTGGACTATATATCACCTGGACTAAGGATGAACCCTTCAAAGAGACCTTGAGACTTATTCCTAAATGCCTGTATCTTGGCATCGGGTGCCGCAGAGGAACTCCAAAGGATGCCATTGAGAAAGCGGTTAACGCCGTGCTTGAGAACAACAAAATCGATAGAAGAGCGATTGCAGGCTTAGCGTCCATTGACCTCAAAAAGGATGAAGAGGGACTCCTTGAATATGCTGAAACCCTCGGAATTGTACCGGAATTCTTTACAGCCGATGAACTGAAGAAAGTGGAGGGCGATTTCACCCCATCAAAATTCGTAAAGGACATTACAGGCGTTGACAACGTCTGTGAGAGAGCGGCACTAAAAAATGCAGCAAGACTTATAACAAAAAAGACCGCTATGGACGGTGTGACCGTCGCTGTTGCGGTGAAGGATATGGAGGTAAGCTTTGGCTAAACTTTATGTAGTGGGCATAGGCCCGGGAAATTATGAAAACATGACCATAAGAGCTGACAGGGCTCTTCAGGAGTCAGATGTCATAATCGGATATAACGTATACGTTGACCTCGTTAAGGACAGATATCCTGATAAGGAGTTCATGACGACTCCCATGACCAAGGAAGCCTTAAGATGTCAGATCGCAGTAGATAAGGCAAAGGAAGGAAAGACCACTTCCATGATCTGTTCCGGAGATTCCGGTATATATGGAATGGCAGCTCTTGTTTATGAGATAAGAGGAGAGGAGACTGAGCCTGAGATCGAGGTCATTCCCGGTCTTACGGCAGCCGCTTCAGGAGCGTCCATACTGGGAGCTCCTCTTACCCATGACTTTGCGGTAATTAGTTTATCCGACAGACTTACCCCCTGGGAGAAGATCGAGGAGAGACTGAGAGCGGCTTCAAAGGCTGATTTAAGCATCGTGCTCTACAATCCCGTATCCAAGGGAAGACCGGATCATCTTAAGAAAGCCTGCGATATCATGCTGGAGAATCTGCCGGAAAGCAGGATCTGCGGCATCGCAAGAAATATCGGTCGAGAAGGAGAGAGCATGAGAGTGCTCACCCTTAAAGAACTTAAAGATGCGGACTGCGATATGTTTTGCACCGTATTTATCGGAAACGCCATGACTAAGGTTTTGGATTCTAAGATGGTGACCCCAAGAGGTTACAGAGAGGTAAATGATGGCAGATAAGATCTGTATTTTTGCAGGGACGAAGGACGGAAGGCTGCTTTCAGAAGAGCTAAGTCATAAGGGCTTACCCGTCACGGCCTGTGCTGCAACTGAATACGGAGGGGAGCTTCTTCAGGCTTCCGGGAATCTTAGGGTCAGGACCGGCAGGATGGATGAAGAGGAGATGAAGACTTTCTTTAAAGAGGAAGGCTTCGGTTTGATAATCGATGCCACCCATCCTTACGCTCAGATAGTTACCAGGAATATCAGGGAAGCGGCAAAAGAAACAGGAATCGAGTATCTCAGGCTTCTTCGCGCACAGGATGATGTTCCTGAGAATGCCGTATACCTTGAAGATACCGATGAAGCGGTCAGATACCTTTCGGGTATTGAGGGACAGATACTCCTTACCACAGGGAGCAAAGAACTCAAAGCCTATTCCCGTATACCGGGATTTGAGGACAGGGTATGGGCGAGGGTCCTTCCGTTAGAGAGTTCCCTTAAGCAGGCGGAGGAGGCAGGACTTCCTCCCAAAAGAGTCATCGCCATGCAGGGACCCTTCTCTTTGGAGATGAATATGGCCATGATCAGAATGACCGGGGCTGATTATCTCGTATCCAAGCAGTCCGGTAAGATCGGGGGCTTTAAGGAGAAGATGGACGCAGCCAGCGAGTGCGGCATAACATCCATAGTTATCGGCAGACCTCCTGAAGAGGAAGGCTTAAGTTTCACCGAGATTATGGATAAACTGTCCAAAGAATATCTTTTGGATGGCGCAAAAAATCCAAATGTGGTGGATGATTTACAATATATGGCAAGTAATTTAGGCGAAATGGAAAATAAAAAGACTGAAAACATAAATAATGCAGCCAAAGTGGTGATCGCAGGAATAGGCATGGGAACCTATGAGACCATGACAGGAGAGGTAGTTAAGGCCATAAAGGATGCGGACCTACTTATCGGAGCTAAGAGAATGCTTGATGCAGTTAATGATCTCGGGAAGCCCTCGGTAAATGCCATCGCACCTGATAAGATAATGGAAGCCATACAGTCTCATCCTGATTGCCATAACTTCTGTGTGCTCATGTCAGGAGATACGGGATTCTTCAGCGGAACGAAGAAACTTCTTCCTATGCTGAAGGAAGCGGGTATATCCTCCAGAGTTCTTCCCGGATTAAGCTCCATGTCATATCTGGCGTCCCGCGTGGGAGAATCCTACGATGACTGTAAGACGGTAAGCCTCCACGGAAGAGAAAGAAACATCGCAGCAGATGTAAGAAATAACAAGAAGGTTCTTTGCTTAGTAGGAGGAAACGATGGGGCGTCTGATCTCTTAAAGACTCTGTCAGCTTCCGGTCTTGGACAGGTGACGGTCCACGTTGGTGAGAGACTCGGCTACAGCGATGAGAAGATTACCACGGGAAGAGCAGAAGACCTTAAAGAAATGAAATTTGACAGCTTAAGCGCTGTTCTCATAGTAAACGATGAGGCTGGTAAATCTCTGACCTTCGGCTTCCCCGATGAAGCTTTTCAAAGGGGTGGGGACAAAGAGGGCGTAGTACCCATGACAAAGTCAGAAGTAAGGGCCTGTGTGATCTCCAAACTTCGTCCATCTCAGGACGATATCTTATGGGACATCGGGGCGGGCACGGGATCCGTATCCATAGAGCTGGCTCTTAACGCTCCCTATGGCATGACATATGCTGTAGAAAAGAAAGATAAAGCTCTGGAAC
>JAEEGL014910013.1_pt1 | contig 29795 bp, 29 predicted proteins | sample 9134231 | NCBI WGS metagenome assembly JAEEGL01 (sample SAMN16246548, study PRJNA631951) | gut metagenome | biome: gut microbiome; feature: rumen; material: fiber-attached | host: Bos | place: Iran: Karaj | collected 2018-10
AATTGGTTCTTCTTGTACTAAGTTTTCTTCTGGCACACTAGGTTCTTCTACTTTTGGTTCCTCAGTCTTAGTTTCTTCTTTCTTAGAAGTATCTTCTCCTGATACAAACTTAGTAACTTTCTTCTTAGAACTACTTCCTCCACCTCCACTATTTTTACTCTTACTAACTGGATGTGATTCTTTTAATGGTTCTTCTTTTTGTTCAACAGGTTTTGCTTCTGTTTGTTTTGTATCTTCACTTGGAGTTACTTCTGTAACTTTTTCAGGATTATATTTAGTTATCTCTTCTACAGTTGGACCTTCATCTATAGGTTCATTTGACATTCTATCATATTTAGAATCATCTTCTTTATCTGGTTCCATTTCTCCTTCATATGGTTTATCTTCTTTCTTATCATCCTCTTTAGTAGGAGTTTCAGTTGAAGGAGTTTCTGTAGTAGGTGTTGTAGTTGTTGGTGTAGTTGTTGTAGGAGTTGTTGTAGTTGTACTTGGTGTTCCGGTTGTTGTTGGATATGTTGTTCCTCCAGTAGTAGTAGTTGGTTGTTGAACAACAGGTACTTGTAATGATAATAATTCAGATAAATCTATCTCTTCATATTCTTTTAATTCAACAGGATCCATTTTTTCAGAAGTTACTTTGAATCCTAAATCAAGGCTAACATCTTTAAGATAGTTATCCATATCTTTAATCTCTTCCCCCACTTCTTTTATACAACTCATTTCTTTATCTAATTTTTCAAATAGTTGCTTTGAAGATTCTAATAATTGCTCTACTAATGTTGGTTCTTTAGATGGAATATTAGTTGTACTTTCATAACTATTAGTTTGAATTCTTAATCCACTAATTCCCTCACTATTTGCCATTAATATTGCATCTGCTTTAGAATCTAAATACTCTTTATTACTTTGAACTACATTCTCTGCCATATTATTTAATCCTCCTATAGATATTATTCAACTCTATACATTTATTATAACTTTTTTTATAAAAATCTTCTATATTTTCATTTAAATATTCTTTTTGATATATTATTTCAAATGTTAAACATTTATTATAATTAGCTTTTCTAAGACCATTAAATACATAATTAAAGTCTAAATTACCATCATTAGGTATTAAATGTTCATCATTCTCTCCATGATTATCATGCAAATGAGTACATAATATTTTATTCTTGAATTTATTAAAATCAAATGTATCATTAAAATGACAATGATCATGTCCACAATCATAACAAAATCCTACATTATCTAATTTTATATTTTCTAATATATATTCTTGATATCCTTTTATCTTAGTATTTTCAAATGCTACTTTTATTCCTAATTCTTTTGCATGATTACATATATTTATATATCTTTTTAATCCTATTTCATTAGGAACAGGTGCTTCAAATCCAGCACATAAATGCATTACGACCATATCAATATTATATTTACTTAATTTATCTAAATCATCTAAATATTGTTTTTCTAAATTCTCACCTATTATATTATCTAACCATATATTATTTAAATCTTTGTATCCTAAATGAGCAAATATTATATTTAGATTATTTTCTTTTATATATTTTATTATTTCTTCTTGTGATATATTATTTTTTTTATCATACCACTGTATGAATACATTCTTAAATCCTGCCTTTTTAATCGCATCTACTGTTTTATATGCATTTATACTATCACTTGCATTATTTACTACTATTGCTATATCATTCATTATTATTACCATATAATATCTTATAAATATTACTACCTTCACTATCTATATTTTCATTTATTTGTAATAATAATTCATTTATTTTATTATTATCTTTTTTAGTTTTATCATTCATTTCTTTTAATTCTTTAATAAAATTATATAATTCTCTTTTATCAAAACCCTCTATTAAATTCTCTTTATCTTTTGTAGATATAAATCTTATTTCATAATTTATTATTTCAAAATATACATATTTAAAATTATTAATTACTTTATTTTTACTTTCTTCATTAAGATATTTATTTAAATTTATTTTTTCTTTTCTAATTAAATAATCATTATATATTTCACATATATTTTTAGATCTATTATTATTTACGTCATATTCAAGAGTTAATATTGGATAATCTAATATATTAATATCATTTTTCATTAAATATGTTTTTATTTCATCTTGTATAAATTTATTCTTATTCTTGTTGAAGTCTTTATATAAAATATAATTAAATGTTAGAAATAGAATATTTTTACTAAAATAATATTTATTTTTAATTAGTTTATATTTTCTATAGAATTGTATTTTTTTATATAAATCATTTAATATATTTTTTATAGCATTATATCTTACATTTTTATCTTTATTAGCAAGCATAATAAAATCACTACTATTATCATTTATAAATATATTTTTTAATGTACTTTCATCTTCTCCAAATTTAAGATTGATTTGATTTTCATTAAATTTATCATTATATTCATATTTAATGTGCATAGAATCCATTTCTATTTTAAATAGTTCTATTAATTTAGCTTTAATTAATTCTTTAATATTACCATTATATTCATCTAATAGATTAAATGTATCTCTAATTGTCTTCTTTCTTAGTGCTTTTATTATTATCACCTACTTTCTCTTTATAAACTTCTTCTATAAATGAAAGAGTGTCATCTTCTATATCAATAGTATCTATTTCTTCTAATTTTTTATATTCTATTTCTTTCATATATCATCACTATTTAATTATAACATATTCTTATTAAAAATTATAAAAAATCACTTAACTAGTATCAGTTAAGTGAAATATCATTATATTGTTATTTATTCACAATCTGGTCTTTGTCCTTCCTGTATTCCTTTAATTGTAATAATTGTTTTTTCTTCTAATTCTGTTCCAGATAAATCTATTTGTATATATTCTAAATATGGATGATATACTTCATATTCATAATCATCGTAACAATCATTTGGTTTATAAGCAATTAAATGTAATTTATCATTTGAAATAGTTGGTAATGTTGTTATATATTCATCAACATCTAAAAATGTTTTAATATATTTATTAGTATATAATTTTTTGTTTGTTTTTTTATCATATATTGTAATTTCACTACCATCTCCACTACCATCTAAATAATTATAATAAAATTTATAATTATTATAATAGAATGTAAATTTTTCTGCGTGACGTTCTCCATTTTCTAAATCGAATTTTTTATGTGGAACACTACCTGTTACTTTAGAATCATTTGATTCAGGAAATAATTTTTTTATTTCTTCTATTGCGTTATTTAATTGATTATCTTCTTCATCTTCATTTGTTTCATTTTCAATATCATTATTATCTGTAGTATTGTTTATAGCAGTTTCATTTAAATTATTATTCTTACTAATAACTATAAATATTATTTCACATAGTACTAATACTGATACAGTTATTAGTATTATAATCAATATCTTTCTCTTTTTATTATATTCTTCCATATATCATCACTATCTAATTATAACATATAAAAAAGCAAATAAAAATATTTGCTTTATTAAATAATGTAAATCATACGTTTGGTGCTGGAAACATGAATTGAACATGCGACCTATGCGTTACGAGGGCATTGCTCTACCAACTGAGCTATTCCAGCAATTAAGGAAAAATATGGTTGCCCTGACAGGATTCGAACCTGTGGTGATGGAGTCAGAGTCCACTGCCTTACCACTTGGCCACAGGGCAATATGGTGGAGATGAGGAGGAATGACCTCCTGTCCAAAATTCGTTCCATTAATATTTCTACATATTTAGCTAGTTTTTATCTCGAATAATAATATAGAGAGCTAGCTTCTTTTATTATTCAAAGTTCATTAAACCTTCATCAGTTCATATGAACACTAAACTGATATAGCTTGCTTTATGACTCCTATCTTAAATCTCACAAGCAAAGATAAAAGTAGAAGCTCTGCTTTTAACCTAGATTAGGCAAAAGCTGGAGAAAAACTGAACTCTTCGTTTCCGTTTATTTTTAATTGTTGCATTTATAGTATGCCTACTATATGCATATTAACCAAACATAATTCTGTCGAATCAATGCATCCCCATAAGGATTACGAGTAGAATTATACCATAAAACAAGCAAAAATACTAGTATTTAAATTACTTTTAGACTTTTTGATATAAATATGGTAAAATTAATTAGGTGTTTAAAATGAAAAAAATTAAAATTTTATTTATTATTGCATTCGCTGTAGTGGGAGCTTTATTAATATATAATCATTTTGATAAAGAAAAAAATAAAGTTATTAAGCCTAATCCTATTCAAGTAGATTATAATATTACTAATGATGATATTGTATTTGTTAGTAAGAGTATAGATGAAATAATAAATGCAGTTGGAAGTGATTATGCTATTATATTTATGTGTACTCCTGAAACTGTATGGTGTCAAAAATATGCTAATATATTAAATGATGTAGCTATAGAAAAAGATATAGATAAAATATTATATTTGAATATTAGAACTGAAAGAAGTATGAATACTTTGAAATATCAAAAGTTAGTTAACCTACTTTCTGATATATTAAGAGTTGATGATTCCGGTGAAAAAAGAATTTATATGCCAGAAGTATTATTTATTAAAAATGGTAGAGTTATAGCTCATGATAATGAAACTTCTATAGTTACTAGTGATACTAGTGTTACAGAGTATTATACTCTTGAAAAAGAAGAAGAAATAAGAGAAAGACTTAGAGGATATATAGATTTATTAAATAGTGATGATATTAATGAAACTAATGAAACAGTTATTGAGATGAAAGAAAGTGAGGAATAATATATGTATTATCAATATATAATTATTGGTGTTATTTTAATAATTATATCTCTTATAGTAATAAAAGTATCTAGAAAAGATTTTCATGAAGAAATGAATAAATTAGTTCAATATCTAGGTGGTAAAGATAATATTATAGATGCTCAAATTAATTTATCTAGATTAAAAGTTACTTTAAAAGATACAAGTATTGTAAATAAAGATGGTATTCAAAAACTTGGTGCTAAGGGAATAGTTGAAATTGATAATGAATTAAAAATTATACTTGGTCCTAATTCAAAACAAATAAAAAAATATATGGCTGACTTAAAAAAATAGTCATATATTTTTTATTTGGATTTTAATCTATATAAGTTAAATGATGGTTTATTTAATAATCTATAATCATGATGATCTGTTCCTAAACCACTTGACATAAATATCTTAGTTATACCTTTTTCATAATAATCATTTTTATATTTATATGAATTCTTTTGATTAATAATTCCACCAATAAATGGTATTCTAACTAAACCTCCTAGATTATGTCCTCCTAGTATTAAATCTACTTCATAATCACTTTCATCTATACTTTTAATAGTTGATCCATCATGTACTAAAGTTATTATATATTTTCTATTTTCATCATTATAGAATGAAAATGATGTATTTAGATCTGACTTTTCTTTTATTGAAGAAGGAAGACCTACTATATAAATTGGATTTAATGAATTGTAATATAGTTCATCATATGAATTATTTAATATTATGAAATTAGATTCATTCATTATTTCTTCATATTTAGATAATTTATAATCATTATCTCCATATATAGCATATTTACTAATTTTAGCCTCTATTTTTGATAAACTCTCTTTTAATATATTTATATCATCTTCTTTTATTTTAGATAATGGTGAAGCTAAATCACCTGTAAAAACAACTATATCAGGTTTAATATTATTTATTTTATTAACTAGTTCATTTAAATCATTTTTATCTATTGTAGATTTATATAATAAATCAGAAAAATGAACTATTTTAAGACCTGAATAATCTTTATCTAAAAAATTACTTGTTACCCTATACTCTTTTACTATTATTCCACTAGTTCCTAGATATTTTGAATAAAATATTAGTCCTATGATTATAATAATAACTAAAAAAATAAAGTGTACAAATCTATGTTTTTTAGTTTCTTCTTCAACTATTTCTTCTTCATCTTCATCATATTTACTCATATCTTACTCCTATTTATCTAACTAGTAATAATAGTATTACAGTACTTAAATTATGAAAACTATGTATAAATATACTACTAAATGTACTTTTAATTTCTCTATTCATTAAAGCAAAACAAAATCCAAATGCTCCATAAGGAAGTATATATAATAGGTCTGTTGCTACAAAAACACCAGTAGTTAAATTAGTCATTATGTGTGCTCCACCAAATAATAAACCACTTACTAATGCAAATATCCATTTATTACTAAATATAGTACTTATACTTTTTCTAAACACTAATTCTTCAATTAATGGAGCTGTAATAGCTATTTCTATAAGCATTAAAGGTAAATTATTAAATAATACTTCTCTTACTTTTGTTTCATTTAATGACATACTTCCTGTTATAGATATTATTATTTTATTTAATGTAATCATTAATAGTATTCCTATTATATAGTATTTAAATGATGTAGAAATATTATTACTTAAATCTTTTTTATAGTTTTTAAATTCTTCTACTAAATCTTTATAATATATTAAAAATAATATTATTATGAATACTATATCACCTAGCATAGAACATATTATTTTATTACTTATATATTTATTAAATGTTAAAGCTACTTCACTTGGTATTACTAATATTCCAAATATTGCAAATAAACATAATAAAACATTTACATATAATGGTCTTTTACTAGTTTTTGTAAATAAATATTTCTTCATATCTTTTTACTCCTGTATTTATTATATATTAAATTGTTTATTAATTAAAGAAAAAGTAAGTATATTTACTTTATACTTACTTTAATATGTACTTTTTTACCTTTACTTAGTACTAATTTATCTTTTAACATTTCTTTAGTTATTAATAGATTTGGATCTGTTACTTTTTCACTATTAATACTAATACCATTTCCTGTTACTAAACGTCTTGCTTCACTCTTAGAAGGAGCTAGTTTTGTCATAACAAGTAAATCCATGATATTCATATCATCTTTGTATTCTATTTCTTCTTCTTCCATTCCTTCTTCACTATAACCTTTAGTAAATACTTCTTCACTTGTTTTCTTAGCTTTATCAGCTTCTTCTTTACCATGTAAATCTTTTACTACTTCATATGCTAAAGTCTTTTGAGCAAGTCTCTTTTCAGGTTCTTTTTTAACACTTTTTTCTAAAGATTCTATTTCTTCTCTAGATAAGAATGTAAATACTTTTAAGAATTCTACTACTTTAGTATCATCTACATTTATAAAATATTGATATAGTTCATATGGACTTGTTTTTTCTTTATCAAGCCACATAGTTTTTCCACCTTCACTCTTAGATACTTTAACTCCATGTTCATCAGTTATAAGTGGCATTGTAAATGCATATGCTTCTTCTCCTGTCTTTTTACGTATTAAATCTACACCAGCAGTTATATTACCCCATTGATCAGAACCTGCTACTTGTAAAATACAATTATAATTATCATGTAAATATAAGAAGTCTAATGCTTGCATTATCATATATGAAAATTCAGTATATGTAATACCTGTTTCTAATCTTCTTCTAATAATATCTTTATCTAACATGTAATTTAATGAAAAATATTTACCATAATCTCTTAAGAAATCTATAAAGTTAATATCTTTAGACCAATCATAATTATTTACTACTTCAAATCCAAATATTTCTTTAGCTTGTTTAGTTAATCCTTTAATATTATGTTCAATCTCTTCATTAGATTTCATTTCTCTTTCTGTTGTTGGTCTTGGATCACCTATTCTACCAGTTGCTCCCCCAACTAATAATAGAGGTCTATGTCCTGCTGCTGCTAATCTTTTACATATTAGGAATGAAGAATAATGTCCTATATGCATAGAATCAGCAGTTGGATCTGTACCTATGTAAAAAGTTATTTTCTCATTATTAAGTTTATCCTCTAATTCAGGATTAGTAATATCTTTTATTAATCCTCTCCATTTTAAATCTTCAAATACATTCATTTTATTCACCTTTATTTGTGGAACCTATTCCACCCTTTCTTTCATCTTTTATTTCTTCTTCATCATCAACACATAAATAATTTAAAAATATTCCTTGTGCTATTCTATCACCTTTTTTAATTTCATAATCTTTAGTGCCATGATTTATTAATTTAACAGCCATATGTCCTTCATTATCTTTATTATTATAATAATCAGCATCTATTATACCTACACTATTTGATAGACATACATCGTATTTAAATCCTACTGAACTTCTATCAAATATCATAAATACTTCATTTTCATTCATTGATACTTTTAATCCAGTTTTAAAAGCATGAGATTCATTTGGTTTTAATATATAATCTTCTAATGATCTTAAATCATATCCTGCACTATATTTAGTACTTCTTTTTGGTATTTCTATTGATTCATATAATTTTTTAGAAGATGATATATCTTTTTTAAATTGATTATATGATATTTTTTCTATTTTTCTCATTTTTCCTCCAAAATAAAAGGTACCATTTAAGGACGAATATATCGTGGTACCACCTTAATTTATAGATTAAATCTATTCTCTAATTACTATAACGCGTAACCTAATCAGTTCCAAAATATGTAACTCATTATGAATGTTTAATAGTTTACACCAACCACTATCTCTCTATAAAATCTAATTCATAAATCTTTTATTTTTTCATCACCAATTAATATAAAGTATAAATTATATATTATTCTTTGTCAAATCTTTTCTATAAATGTAGCCATTAATTTTTTTATTTCAACTGTTTCATATATTTCTACATTGAATTTAACTTTATCATTAATTTCTACTCTATTTAATAGATTATTTTTATTAAATAAATATTCTTTATTATCATTATCTTTTATTATTCCAGTATTTCCATCAAACTTTATTATTATTCCTACTTTTTTCATTATAATGATCTCCCTAAATCTATATTTAACATTTGTATTTCATATAATGCTCTATCTTTATTAATTGAATTATTCATTATATAATGATGCTCATTATTATTACTATCAAAATATATGTAATAATCTTCTCCTATATATGCTTCTTTTACATCATAATTAATATTTATTTCGATATCTTTTATATCTTCATTATTTAATAATCTATCAATCATTTCTATTCTATATATTTCATCTTTAGCTTTTTTAGAATCAGTATAATGTTTAATTTTATCTCTTTGTGTTCTATATATTGTTTTAATATCTTTATTAAATTTATAATCTAATTTATTTCCTTTTTTATATAGTACTATACAATCTCCTAATGGATAAATATTAAATTTTAATCCATATAATGGTATAAATGTATCTTTTAAATTATTAGGTACTAATTCATTACTATGTGGATTTAATGCATAATCAGATGTAATAATAATATTTTCTATTTCATCTTGACTATTTTTAGATATTTCAGCTAAATCTTTACATACTTCTTTTAAACAAACATATAAATCTTCATCACTATATCTTCTATTTTTACTATGTCTTAATTCATTTAAAAATATTGTATTTCCATTTCTAATTCCACTTACTCTTGAAATGAATTCACCAGTATTTGGATCACTAAATCTAATATGAAATCCATTCTTATCTCTTAAACAAAATTCAAATAAATCTTCAAATACTCCACCAACTCTTATACAAGCTTCTGTTCTTTCACCATATGTTAAATTAATTGGATTAGTAAAATTTGATACTACTACATTCATTTGTTTTCCATTTATACTATAATCTTTGTCTATTGGTGGTATTGTAGTATATTCTTTTTTATATAATTCTTTTATTAATTCAATACTTCTATTTATTCTATCATTTTTAGTTTTAACACTTTTATTTGGTCCTGGATCTGATGCTATATATTTAAAATTATCTTTTTTAAATAATTTAGAATATTTAATACTTTTATAATCAAAACAATTAGCTAAATCTAATAACATAGTAATTGGTGTTTTATAAATATCAGTTTGTATTTCATCATCATTTACAATATTTTTAAAATTATTTATAAAACTTGATATAGTACTTGGTGTAAAATCTATATTACATTTATCATATAATTCATCAAATGTTCTATTCCATCCAAATAATTTATACTTATTTATTATTTCTGTTAATTTAAGATATAAATCATCATCATTTAATATTTCTTTTGATAATGTACTAGCATCTAATTCAGCTATTATATCAAGCATATCATAGTATGTTGATATTATTGGTTCATATATAAATTTACTATATTTTTCTGTATCTATTATATTCTTTTTATTTTCATAAATTTCATTTAATATTTCCTCAAATATTTTAAGATTATTTTTATCTTCTAAACTTAAGGGATTATTTTTTGGATCCTTTTTAAAATTAATAATATTTATAAATGATTTACTTATTACAAAATCTTTATGTTTTGCTGTACTTTTAGCATCTCTAAGTATAATACTTTGTTTTTCATTTAATATATATAATTTTTTAAAATGATTTTTTTCTACTACTTTATTCATATTTAATAATCTATAGTAGTAAGACATATTTTCTTCTAAATATTTTTCTCTTGATAGAGCTATATATTTATTACTAAACTCATGAAAATAATCGATTGCTTCTTTATCTCTATTTTTAGCTCTTTTACAAAAATCATTTATTGTATCTAAGCTAAAATATCCTCTTAATTCTGGTTCTTTAAACATAATATGACCAATTAACATTTTAATTGAACTAGCATCTATTCTTGGGTCAGCAATTAAATTTTCAAATATATCAAAGACTTCAAAAGCATCTTTATTATCTATTCTAAATTTTCTTTGTAAAAAACTATTTAATATTGTATTAATAGTATCATTATTAAGCATTATATTATCTACAGTAAATAAGTCTAATAATTTATTTAATTCATCTTTTTTAAGATTAATAATTTTTCTCATATTCTCATTTTTAAGATATGTAAAAAAAGAATAATTAAAATAATCTAACATAATATTAAAGCTATCACTGTTTAATTTATAATAATCTATATATGCTTTATTAATATTTTCATATTTTTGTTTAAATCTAATATTTTCATTATCTCTTATAAATATATTATCATTAAAAAAATCTATATTTTCTTTATTTGATTCATTATATTTAAAATATTCATTAGCATATTTTATTTTTAATTCAATTGGAAATAGTCTAAATATTTCTTTTACTTCATCATGTTTTTCAGTTACAAAAAATTTAAAAACTGATTCGTAATTATGACTTTCACTACTATATGTTAATATATCAGAATAATATGTTCGTTGATTATCTTTGGCAAGTGTATTTCTTAATAAATATATTATTTGTTCTTCATTTAAATAATCTAAATATGGTTTATTTTTTTCATCTTTACTATCAATTATATCAAATATATTAAGTTTATTAGTTTCAATTAATTTCATAATTAATTTATTTTTATTAGTACTTTTATTAATTAGTCTAAATTGATTACTTATACTTATATATTCTACAACATCTAATACATTTAATAATTTTTCTTCAGATAGAATATATAATAAAAAAAATACACCAAAAGAAGGTAATTTATTATTTTCTTTTAATATTTGTAATACTTCATCTTCTGAAAATAGATCTTTATTTGTAAATGATTTACAATTCATAGATTCTCTATAATTAGAAAAGAATAATTTTTTTCTTTCTTCAAAAGGTAATTTAAGTTTATTTAAGTATTCATTCTTTAATAAAATATTTTCTTCCATCTATTTTCACCATATTAATATTATCATAATTTTAAGCAAAAAAAAAGAAACATAATTGTTTCTTATCCTTTACTAAAGTATTTTCCATCACGAGTTGTTAATACTACTTCGTCACCTTCAGATATAAATAAAGGTGCTTTTAGAGTATAACCAGTTTCAATAGTAATATCTTTTTGTGCTCCACTTGTTGTATTACCTTTGACAGCATCTGGTGCACTAATTACTTTATATGAAACTTTTTCTGGTAATGTTATACCTACTACTTCTCCTTCAATTGTCATACATTCTACTTCAAGATTTTCTTTTAAGAATTTAATTTGGTCTTCTATTAATGTAGAAGGTATTTCAATTTGATCATATGTATTCATATTCATAAATACATAATTATCCCCTGCAGCATATAAATATGTTAAGTTATTTTTTCTTACATCAGCTTTCTCTAATTTGATACCAGCATTAAATGTAATTTCTTGAGTAGTACCAGCCTTTAAATTTTTAAGTTTTGTTTTAACAAAAGCACTACCTTTACCTGGTTTAACATGTAAGAATTCTACTACTTGATAGATAACTCCTTCATATTTAATTGTCATACCATTTTTTATATCGTTAACATTAAACATAAATTACTACGCAGCCTTTCTTTCTTTATGAGCAGTTGTTTTATTACATCTAGGACAGAATTTTTTCATTTCTAATTTTCCTTCAGTATTTTTCTTATTTTTACTTGTTAAATAGTTTATTTCTTTGCATTCAGTACATTGAAGTGCAACACCTTCTCTATTTTCTTTCTTTGCCATAGGACTTTTTCCTCCTTTTTAGTACATTTAAGATTATAGCAAACTAATATTTAAATATCAAGAAAATATTGCTTTTTTTAGATATATTTTCCCTTGAAATATGAAAAAAATATAATTTTATTGATAAAATGCCTTGAAAATGGATTTTATTTATGCTATTATTAATTAGCGATGGACCTTTAGCTCAATTGGTTAGAGCATCCGGCTCATAACCGGGCGGTTACAGGTTCGAGTCCTGTAAGGTCCACCACTAATTTGCAGGTGTGGCGAAATTGGCAGACGCGCTAGACTTAGGATCTAGTGGAGTGATCCATGGGGGTTCAAGTCCCTTCACCTGCACCATTTGATATTTAATAGGTTTTATACCTATTTTTTTTATGCCTGTAACTGCCCAGTTAAATAAAAAGAACTTATGAATTTCATAAGTTTTTTTGTTTAGTTTATATAATTATTTTTTCTTATGTTTAGTAACATAACGATTATTTTTTGTTACGCTAGGTTTAGTAATATAACGATTATTTTTTGTTACGCTAGGTCTAGTAAATAAGATAGCCAATAATATTAAATCTCCAATTCTTGTTAATAGTAATAATGCCCAACCGCCACCTGCATTTATATCATGTAGTCTACGCACAGTTATTGGCAAAATAGGACATATTAATATAATTGATATTAAGAATATATAAAATTGAATATCTTCATAGTCAACATCTGTAGGTATAACATGTGGGCCAATTACTTTTATTAACAAGTAAACGATAATAAAATATCCAACAAATGTCAAAAAATATTCTCCCCTTTTAGCTACTCCTTTAAACTTAAATAAATTAGTTAAATAATTTTTAATTGATTTCATATTTTACTCTCCTCTATTTTTAATGTACCATTAGCACAAACTATTTTCAATAATACAAACTGAGATTTACTAATATTGCGTAAAATTGTAACATATTGTAATTTTTTATTGCTGTAACTGCCCAGTTATATAAAAAAGAACATTGATTTTATCAATGCTCTAATGTGTTATTATTATCTTCTTTTGGCTGTATTTCAACTTTATTTCTTTTCTTGTAAATTATTAACAATATTACTACTAAAATTATTGTTATTCCAAATGTACATCCAGCATAAATGTAGTTCTTTTTGATTTTGTTAGTTTTATTATTATTTTCATTTACTTTTTTTGGTTCATCATTTTTTATAGTTTTGTTATTTTGATTTTGTTCTTTTGTTTTGTTTTGTGTATTATTATACTTTTCTAAGTAACTATTAGTCTCTAAAATGTTAATCCAGCCTTTGTTTTTTAGGTTGTCTATATAATACCAGTGTGTCCAAAAGGCTCCGTTATAGTCACTTTCATAATATTTATAGCATACTTTTGTTTTTTCTGGTACAAAAATTGTTGTTCCATTTCCATTATATTTGTCATACAAATAATAGTTTTCTATCGTTTCAAAACAGTTATCTTCTGAATTTTCATCTTCTTCTTTATAATAATCAAAAAAGTCATCTTCATTTACCCAATAGAATTTATTGTCTATTTTTATTGCTATCCATTCACCAAAAGAATATTTTCCTTCTACTTCTGTATTTTCAGGAATGCTTCCAGCTTTTTTTCCATCAGGTGTTTTGTAATAGTTTGTAACATCTTTAGATAAATATGTTTCTTCTTCATATTTAGATGCAATTGTATCATTTTTAACCCAATAATTTTTATCATTATAGGTTATGTATAACCATAAATCTGGTTTATGTTTTTTCTTATTATATGTATCATAATAATATGTTGCATTTAATACAGTGTTTGCAGGAATTGTTAGTAATTCTTTTCCATCTATTTCATCATATGCTTTTGTTTCTTTAGCAGTTAAAAATTTATCTCCAGTAACGAAAGTATATATATAGGCGTAATTTATTTTATCTCTTGCAATTTTACTTTTATTGCTTACATAATATACTTCATCATTATAAATAACTCTATAATATTCTTCTGAACCTTCACAACTATCTCCTGATTCTTCATATTTACTATCTATTTCACTAAAACATAATTCATATTGCATATAATAAATATTATTAAATTTCTCATTTTTTGGAATTTTAATTCCTGCTTTAACAAATGGTTTCTTTTCGTCATATAATTTTTCAATATCTGATATTTTATAAGCATCAACATCTTCAAGTAACCATATATTTGGAGATTTTGTTAAATATTTTAGTTTATTATCATCTGCTATCCATCCAAATTTTCCATCTTTTTCTATATATAACCATTCAGTACTACTATCATAATAATCTACTATATCTTCTTTTTTAAGAGTAAAATCCATTTTTTTAAATTTAGTAGATGGACCTGCATAGACCTCTATCTCATTATTTAATAACAACATTTTTTCTTTTTTTATTTCTGATATATCATTATAATAATATGTTTCAAAAAAGCTACTGGCTTTTATATTAAATTTGATTTCTTCAATAAAGTCATCTTCATTATATTCTTCTTTATATAAAGATATTTTATCTAACTCAACAATATAAGTGTCATCATAAGAAATAGAATAGTGATCCTCCGTTTCAATTTTTTTAATATCGCTATCTAACAATATATTTGCATATTTTATTCCGTCTTTTTCATATTCGTTATATACTTTTACATTAGTTTTATATTCTAAATGTAATGTTTTATTATATTCTTCTCCATTATCTTCTTTTTCATCATTATATACTTCAATATCAGCACCATTTTTATCATTTACATATGCATTATATGTAGAATAACCCCAAATACCATCTGCATATACAAAAATAGGAAGTGCTAAAATGGTTATTAATATTAATTTTAATACTTTCTTTTTCATCTTTTCTCCTTATTATTCTTATTTAATTATACAATATTTTTCAAAATAAAAGAATTACTTTATTGTAATTCTTTTTTAATGATATATTTTTTGTTCATGTACTTCTTCATCTCTATTTATTTCATCACTTCGTACATATGTATCTTCAAAGTCTTTTTCAGAGATTGCATATAAATCATTATCATTTGTTATATTTACGTATCCACCTTTAGCTAGTTTCATTTCTTCACCAAATTGTTCTAGTATAATATTATCATGTATTTTTACAAATAATTGAATATTTGATTTTGGTAAATATAACATATCATTATTTGAATCTGGTTCATATTTTTGCTTGAATGTACTATCTGAAATAATACATTGATTATAATGACCGTTTTTGTCTATTATTGCTTCTCCATACATATCTGCTTTTGTAACAATCCAACCTGGTAAATTAGTTTCATTATCAAGTTCAACTTTTGCTACTTTTTCTATTAATTCATCACCATTATCATCTACTATCCAAGTTTTTACTTCATCCCCTACTTGTCCTTGAGCTGCTAATACTTTACCAGTTTTTTCTGCACTGAATGGTGTTAAAGATCTATTTTCTAATCCATTTTTAATATATTCATATATATCTACTTTTTTAAAATCACTATCCATATTTTCTCCAATAGAATTTATTTAATATTATTTATCCATTCTTTTATTTCATCATTTGTTAAATTATTCATTAATTTAGAATCAATAATATTTAAATTATATTTCTTTTCTAAATTGATTTTTGCTTTATCAATATCACTACCACCACTTGTTGCAAATAATATTATTTTTTTATCTTTTAAATCATATTTATTTAGAAATGAATTAATTATAGTTGGTGCTGTATAATACCATATAGGAAATCCTAAATATACAGTTTCATATTTAGATAAATCTTTTATTTCACCATTTAATTCTATATCTTTTTTACCTATTTTTTCTTTATTACATCTAGATAATGGATTTAACCAGTTTATATCTTTTTTTGTATATTTTATTTTAGGTTCTATTTCAAATAAATCTGCTTTTGTAATATTTTTAATTTCATTTGCATATTTTTCTGTATTTTTTTCTACTGAAAAATAACATACTAATGTTTTATTCATTTTAATCACCAATTTGATTTTATCATATTATTTTTTTAAAGTTAATAATTCTTCTTAATATAAATAAAAAAAGTAATCTTATGATTACTTTTCTTTTGTATATAATGATTTGTATATTTCAGAGTTTTTAATCAAATATTCATGAGTACCACTATCTACTAATGCACCTTTATCAATTATATTAATTATATCTGCTGTTTCAATTGTAGTTAATCTATGAGCTACTATTACTATTGTATGATCTTTTGATAATTCATCTATTGTTTTCATTATATAATCTTGTGATTCGTTATCTAATGCAGATGTAGCTTCATCAAATAATATGATTTTTGTATTTAATAGAAGTGTTCTAGCTATTGCTAGACGTTGTTTTTGACCACCTGATAAGTTAATTCCACCTTCTCCTATTACTGTATCATATTTATCTGGAAGTGACATAATATAGTCATCTATATAAGCTCTTTTACATACTTCTCTAACTTCATCTAATGTAATATCCTCTTTTACATATTTAAAGTTATTAAATATTGTTGTATTAAATATAAATGGAGATTGTCTTATTATTGAAATATTATTTCTTAATGATTTTTCAGTTAATTCTGTTATATTTATTCCATCTATTAATACTTCTCCTTCAGTAGCATCAAAATATCTTAATAATAGATTAAATATAGTACTTTTACCATTTCCACTTTTACCTACTATTGCTGTTTTCATATTAGGTTTAATTTTCAAATTTAAGTTATTTAAAGTATAGTTTTCATTTTCTTTATATTTAAAATTTACATTTTTAAATTCGATATTTCCTTTTATATTTTCTAGTTCTTCTTTACCATATGATTCATCTTTATATAATCTATTATTTAATATTTCATCTATTCTTTTTAGGGATACAGATATTTTATTAAAGTTTACTCCAAATCCTGAGAATGTACTTACTACTTCATCTACTCTCCATATGTATGTTTGAGTTAATGTAAACATAGCATATACAATCTTACCATCTATAAATAGTTTACCTGCTGTATAAAGAATAACTATATATAGAATGTAATATGCAAAGTTATTTAGTGAATCAAATGTAGTTTCATAGTTTTTAATTTTTAATGTATGATTAAATAATCCATCTATTGTATTATTTATATCTTTTTCTATACTATTTTTAATTCCTAATGCTTTTATTTCTCTAATACCTGATATATTTTCAGTAGATTTTTTACTATATGAATCTGATTCTTTTTTTATTTTTTCTTGTTCTTTTTTAATTTTAGGGAAATAACTATTAGCTATTAATCCACTTATAAGTCCAAATAATACTAATTCTATTCCTAATATATATGATATGTTAAAACATATAATCATTGCTACAAAAAGAATAAATAATTTCATTGTAAGTCTAATTAAATTACTTAATAAACTTATTATATTATCTGTATCATTTTGTAATCTATTTACAAATTCTCCTACTCCTATTTCTTCAAATGCTATTGCTGGTAATTTATCTATCTTTTTATACAAATCTTTTGATATATTTTTAGTAAAATTGACTTCCATACTGTTATATAATCTTTCAGTTATATACATAAATACTGAAAAACTTAGTATTGCTAAGATTACCCAATATAATAAGTATAATGAAAAATTTGTTATATCTTTTACTAATAGAAATTCTAATGCTTTACCCCAAAGGAATGCTGAATATAAAGATGGAGCAAATACTATAATAAGTAATATTGAATATATAATTAGTTTATATTTATCATTTTTTAAATATTTAAATATTAATTTAAAATTCTTGAATTTTTTCTTCATATTATCACTCCTTTCTTATATTATTTCATAGTAAAACTAATAAATTATTTTAATTTAGTTACTAGTAATATTGCTCCTACTATTAGTAATTGTAATATTAATACAAATTTAACTATAGTAATAATTAGTTTTACTTTTTCATTGTTTTTCATAAATTTATTTTACCATATATATATGATTTTATCTATAATTAAAGATAAAAATATAGTATAATAATATTGGTGATATAAATGACTTATTATTTTATTGGAATAAAAGGAAGTGGAATGAGTGCTCTTGCTCAAGTGATGCATGAACTTGGTTATAATGTTACTGGTAGTGATAAACCTGATCATTTCTTTACTCAAGTTGAATTAGAAAAGAAAGGTATTAAATTATTAGATTTTAATCCTGATAATTTAACTAAAGATATGATAGTAGTACAAGGAAATGCATTTAATGATGATCATCCTGAAGTAGTTAGAGCTAAAGAATTAGGTCTTAAAATATATACTTATCAAGAGATGATTGATGAGATAACTCATAATACTAAATTAATTGCTATATCAGGTTGTCATGGTAAAACTACTACAACTACTATGATGAGTACTGTATTTGAAAATTTAGGTATTAATTATTTAATTGGTGATGGTACTGGATATGCATCTAAAGGAAATGATTATTTTGCTCTAGAAGCATGTGAATTTAAAAGACATTTTTTATCTTATAATCCATATTATGCTGTTATTACTAATGTAGAACTAGATCATACAGATTATTATAAAGATTTAAATGATGTTATTGATGCATTTACTACATTTGCTAATAAAGCAAGACATTATGTTGTTGCTTATGGTGATGATGAAAATATTAAAAAGATTAAGTTTGAAAAACCATTATTTACTTATGGTTTAAATGAATCAAACAATTTATATGCTAAGAATATAACTATTGATGGAGAAAAAACTACTGCTGATATATATGTAAATGGTAAATTATATAATACTATTACATTCCCTTTTGTAGGAGATCACCTACTTTTAAATTCTATGGCTGTACTTAGTGTATGTTATTTAGAAAATATTGATAAAGAAGAAGTTAAAAAACAAATATTAAAGATTAAACATGCTAAAAGAAGATTTATTGAAGAAAAGTTTGGTTCTAATATATTAATTGATGATTATGCTCATCACCCTACTGAAGTAAAAGTAACTATTGAAGCTGCTAAAAAGAAATATCCTAATAGAAAAGTAATAGCTATATTTAAAGCTCATACTAAATCTAGAGTTAAATATTTCCATAAAGAGTTTGCTGATGCTCTTAATATAGCAGACAAATGTTATGTTATGGAAATTGGTGTTGATAGAAAAGAAGTTGGATTTGATGATGTATCACATGAAGATATATTAAAATATACTAATAATGGTGAATTTATTTCACTTGATACAGCTGATAAATTATTACAATATAAGGATTCTGTATTATTATTTATGAGTAGTAAAGATATATACTTCTTAGAAGATAAATATAAAGAATTAGCAAAAGAAAATCACTTAGTTTAATATCTAAGTGATTTTTAAATGATATATCGCAAAATTACTTTTCTACAAACAAACGGCTTTTAAAAATTTATTTATAGATTTACTTTTATAAAATAACAAACGGTTCATAAAAGATATATTTATAGATATACTTTTCTACTTACAAACGGTATTCTAAAAGATGTATTGCAAAATTACTTTTCTACTTTCAAACGGTATTCTAAATGATATATCGCAAAGACTACTCTCTACCTTCTAAACGGCATAACAAATCAATTTTAAACATTTCTTTTTGAGCATTTGCTTTAGATATCATAATACCTTTATAAGCAGTTAGTTCTGATCTATGTCCGTCTAATAAAATATCTTTAGGTTCTAAATTGTTTAACATAACAACATTGTTGCCTTTATATACTGTATAATTAAGTTTTACTTCTCCGTATACTTTAACAAATAATGAATCAGTTGGTAATCTTAAATCATATGTTTCAGTTTGTTCATGTTTATTTACTGATACACATTCTCCAACAAATTCTCCATTTCTTAATTTAGGATAGAAGTCAAACATTAACTTTTTATAAGCAACCATATTATACTTTTTAAGACTTCTTTCTAACTTCTTAAAATTATTTTCATCTAAATAATCTAGAATAAATCTATTTTTCATAACCCAAACCCCCTTATTGATTTGTGATAAGATTATAACATATTAATAAAAAAAAGTCAAGTTTTTTTTCTTGACTTTTATATTTTTTTATGATAGACCTATAACCATTTTATGGGAAATAATTTTAATCTTCCCCTACTTTTTTATAGTCACTTCTTTTATATTTTTTAGTTATAGCTATACCACGATGTTCTAATTCATGTCTAGCATTACATTGATTTCTAAAAGAATTATACTTTCTTACTAGTAGTGCACGTAATTTATATTCACTTAGTTTAGAATAGTCATAATGAGTATCATCTAGTACTATATCAGGAGCTTCTTCTCTTTCTAGATATAAAGCTTCTGATTCTTTTTCATAATCTAATACTGGTGTATAGTATGGTATTGTCTTTTTACCATCTGTTACTAATACTACTTTTCCAGTTAATAATAATTCTTTATGTTTCTTTACTGCTTCAAATGTAGATCTTCTTAAAAATGGAAATAATGCTTTTACTTCTTCATGTGTTATTTTCTTAAGATTAACTCCACATACATTTACATATCTTGATAAAAACTTTGATAAACTTATAATTTCATCTGTCATTTTTTATCCCCCTCTATCAAATAAAAAGAATAGTATAATACTTTCTTTTATATTTCTTTTCAGTCAATGAATAAGATTGTAGCACTATTTATACTATTATGCAACATCTTTTTCAAGTAATAATTCTTTATTTCTTTTTATTTCAGCTAATGATATAAGCTTATTTGATAATTCTTTTAATTCTTCTTCTGATAATTCAGAAATTGCTTTAGCTATATCACTATTAGTTACATTATTTTTAATTATATTTTCTTTTAATTCTTCTTTTTCTTGTTCTTCATCTTTTTTAGTATATTTTTCATATTCTTTTTCAGCTCTATCTGAAGCTTTTTCCCATAAGTCTATATTGTTATTTTCTGCTTTTCCTTCAGCAGCTTCTTCAGCAAGTAATTTATCGAATATTTCTTCTGTTCTATTTTCTATCCATGTTTCTTTAGGTTCATTTATTTCAACTTTTGGTTCTTCTACTTTTACATCTACTATTCTTTCTTTATTTGTATATTTATCATATTCTTCTTCAGCTTTATCTTGAGCTTGTTGCCATAAATCTATATTATTATTTTCTTCTTTACCTTCAGCTTTTTCTTTTTCTAGTAATTCATCAAATAATACTGATGCTCTTTCATAAATCCACTCATCTTTAGGTAAATTTATATCAGGTATTTCTTCTTTTACTTCTTCTTTTGATTCTTCTTTTGATTCTTCTTTTGATTCTTCTTTTACTTCTTCTTTTGATTCATCTTTTACTTCTTCTTTTGATTCTTCTTTTACTTCTACTTTAGGTGTTTCTACATTTACTGTAATTGGTGTATGATACTCATATACACTATCTTTTTTATAACCTTCATCTACTAATTCATCTATAGGAACTAAATTATTGCTAGTAAAATCAGTTAATTGAACGCTATTATTTGTATTTTCTATTTCTTTTTCTATATATTCTCTTGGTGTTTCATCATCATTATATATGCTATTTAAGTCTATTTTTCTAGCATGATATGTTTCAGCAGTATCATATAATTCTTGTTTTGGATCATAAGCTATACTATTTTTTGCTCTTTCTTCTTCTTCTCTAAATAATAATCTATCTTCATCAGTTATATAATTTCCTTTATCTATTTCTTCATGCATTAATACTCTTACTGGATCTTCATCATTTATTAATCTTACTGCTTTTATTGCAAAGTAAAATGGAATAAATCCTAGTAAGAAATTCTTTGTAAAATCACTAAATTTATATAAACTATCTCTTTCTTGTTTAGTATAACCAGCACTAGCTAGTCTTTTCTTAAGAGCAGGTACTTTTTTAACAGAATTAATTACAGTTATCCCGTATGCAGTTGTAACAAGTTGAGTAACAACATATATCCAAAATATTGTCATAAAAACTACCCCTTTCTTAACGTGAGGTATATTGTACCAAAAAATGTATAAAAAGTCAAATTTTTCGCATAAAAAAAGATTATATTTCAAATCTTTATTTATTTTTTATTATGTTTTTAATTAATGATAATAATTCATTTTGTGATAATTCTTTTGTTTCTATATTAAAATTAATATTATTTGTAGTGAAATTAGCTAAATATTCTTTATCATAACTATTTATTATTACATCTATTCCACTTACTTTAGATACTATATTTTCTGATTGATAAAATGTATCTCTTAATGGTTTTTCTATTCTAGATAAGTTTATTTTAATTGATTTATTATCTTTTGAATACAAAAAGCTAAAATCATGCAAAATATCATAAATTTCACTATTAATATCACTTTTAGTATATACTTCATTTATCATATCTACTTTTAAATCTGTTACACTTGTTAGATATTTTAATTCATCTGGTAAACCATTTTCATCTATAACAGTTGTATTAGCCATAATTTTAGATCTTGATAGAGAATCTATTTTATTAATTGTTATTTCATCTTTAGTTGTATTTGTATTTGATTTTATATTTTCTTTATTACATCCAGTTAATATAAATACTCCTAAAAATATTATTACTAATAATCTTTTCATATTACTCCTTAATCTAATTTAACACTTACTATTTTAGATACACCAGATTCTTGCATTGTAATACCATATAGTTTATCTAGATATTCCATAGTTTTCTTTTTATGTGTTATTACTAATAACTGTGTCTTATTTTTATAATTATCTAAATATTCACCAAATGTAGTAACATTTACATCATCTAAAGCACTTTCTACTTCATCTAGTATTACAAATGGTACTTTTTCTAGATTCATTATTGAAAATAATAAACTAATAGCAGTCATAGTTCTTTCTCCACCAGATAATAAACTAAGTGGTTTTAAATTCTTTCCTGGGGGTACAGCTATAATATCAATACCTGTTTCAAGTATATTATCTTTATCAGTTAATTCTAAATGAGCATTACCACCTTTAAATAGATTTTTAAATACTTTAGCAAATTCTTCATTTATTTGATTAAATGTTTCTACAAATTTATCTTTCATAATATTATCCATATCATTAATAATATTTAATAAATCTTTTTCACTATTTAATAAATCTTCTCTTTGTTTAGTTAAGAATGATACTCTCTTAGATATTCTTTCATATTCTTCAATACTTCCTAGATTTACTTCACCAAGTAATTTAATTTTTCTTCTTAAAGAACCTACTTTTTCTCTAGCTACATCTTCATCTATTTCAAGAGTATATTCATTTTTAGCTCTTTCATATCCTATTGAATATTCTTCACTTAGTCTAGTTAGTAATGTATCTAAGTTCATATTTATTTTAGTTATTTCTATTTCTAATTTATTTATATCATTACTAAGTGTATTATATTTATTATTCATTTTCTTAATAGCTAATTCTATTACATTTAAGCTTTCATTAAGATTATATTTTTTCTTATTTAAAGATTCTAATTCTTTTTCTAATACATTTTTCTTTTCTTCGTGATTATAATATTCTTTTATTACATCTTCTAATTCTTTATCTAATGATTTATCTGTTAGATTATTTATTTCATTTACAACAAGTTCATAATCATGATTAGTTGTTTGTTCATATGTAATTTTATTATTTAATAATTCAGTATTTTTAATTATTTCTATATTTAAATTATAAATATTATTATTTATTAATTCTAATGAATCATCTATTTCTTTTTGTTTATTTTCTAAATCTTTTATTTCATTATTTATTGGATCTATTGAATTCTTAAGTCTATCTAATTCATATTTTTCTGATATATAAGATGATGATTTTTTAACACTACCACCACTCATAATACCACCTGTATGTATAATATCTCCATCTAAAGTAATTACTCTATATTTATGATTTATTTTTTTGCTTATTTTAGTTGCATTTGATATATTATCACATACTATGATGTTTCCTAATTGATTCATTATAATATTATAGAATTTAGAATCATATGTTACTAGATTACTAGCTACATCTATAAATCCTACTATATTTTGAATGTCTTTTAATATTTCAGGTTCTATACTTCTTGGTTTGATTACATTAAGTGGAAAGAATGTTGCTCTACCAAGATTTTTTCTTTTTAAATATTCAATTGCTTCTTTAGCACATTCCTCGTCATTAGTTATTATGTTATTTGATGATGCTCCTAGAGCTGTATCTAACATAAGTACATATTCATCTTTAGTACTAATAATGTTTCCTAATATGTCATAAATACCTCTAAGAGTAGCATTACCTACTATGTTTTTAACACTAAATGGTATTTTATTTAAACTTGATAAGTTAGTTTCTAATATATCTATTTTATTATTTATATCTAATAATTTTCTTTTCTTAGAATTTATATTAAATACAATCTCTTCTTTTTTTATATTATTCTTTTTATGTTCTTCATTTAATTCATTTAATTTTTTATTTAGTTCTTCTTTACTTGCATTTAATGAATTAATTTCAGTTTTAATAGTAGATAGTAATGTATTTAATTCTCCTTCTTTTTCTTTTAAATTAATTAGATTATTTTTAATATCATTACTTTCTTTATCATATTTATTTCTTTCAGTTAATAATGTCTTTTTATTTGATAAAGATATTAAACTTTCATTTATATTAAATATTTCATTACTTGTTTTAGATATTTCTTCATCTGTTTTTAATAATTCTACTTTTATTTTTTCAGCTTCAGTTGTATCAGTAGCATTATCAGTATTTAGATTAGATAATTCTTCTTCTAAATATAGTTTTTTATTCTTCTTTACTTCTATATCATCACTATAATTAGTTACATCTTTTGCTATTAAAGCTATTTCAATACTTTCTAATTCTGTTTTAGCTTCTTTATATTCTCTTGCTTTTCTAGCACTTTCTTCTAAAGGAGCAAGATTTTCACTATTTTCATCGATTATTAAGTTAATTCTTTCTATATTATCATGCATTCTAGATAATTTAGATAAACTTTCTTCTTTTCTTTTTTTGTATTTTAAAACACCAGCAGCATCTTCAAAGATTACTCTTCTATCTTCTGGTTTTTCACTTAATATTTGATCTATTTTATTTTGAGGAATTATATTAAATGATTCACGACTACCTTTACTATCTAATAATAGATTTGTTATATCTTTTAGTCTACATTTATCATTATTAATATAATATTCATTTTCACCTGTTCTATAAACTACTCTTTTTATTTCAATTTCATTAAAATCTAGATTTAAAACTCTATCAGTATTATCAAATACTATAGATACACTAGCATAATTAGATGCATTTCTTGATGTTGAACCACTGAAAATGATATCAGTCATGTTGTTTGTTCCTCTTAGTGATTTAATACTTTGTTCACCAAGAACCCATTTTACAGCATCTACTATATTACTCTTACCACTACCATTAGGGCCTACTATACCTGTAAAAGCACTATCTAATTCTATGATAGTTTTATCTGCAAAACTTTTAAATCCGTTAATTTTAATTGCTTTTATATACATATGTTTCACCTACTATTAGACATATTTTATTATAACAAATTATTTAAAAAGGAGCAATGCTCCTTTATTAAAATGCTCTTTTGTTATATGCTTCTTTAGCTGCATTTTGTTCTGATTCTTTCTTAGTAGAACCTTCACCTTTTCCATATACAAGACCATCAATAACTACTTCTGATACAAATACTTTCGCATGAGCAGGTCCTGTTTCAGATATTAGTACATATTCTATACTTTTTTTAACTGTTTGAACACATTCTTGTAATAAACTTTTATAATCCATTAAAAAGTCTTCTTTTCTTTCGATATAAGGTACTATTAATTCTTTAAATATCTTTTTAACTGTAGATAAACCATTTTCTAAATATATAACTGCCATACATGCTTCAAATACATCTGCTATTATAGTTTTATTAGCTTCTTCTATACTATTACCTACATATATATAATCTTTTAAATTTAATTCTTTTGAATATTCATATAATGCATTTTCACATACATATAAACTTCTTAATCTACTCATTTCTCCTTCTGGTAAGTCAGTCTTACTATATAAATATTCGCTACATACTATTTCTAATACAGCATCTCCTAAATATTCTAATCTTTCATAACTTTCCCCACCATGTTCATTTGAATAACTAGAGTGTGTTAAAGCTTTTTCTAATAACTTTGTATCTTTAATTACTACTCCATATTTTTTGAATATGTTTTTCATTTTTTCCTCCTACTCTTGTTATTTTTCTTTTTCATTAATTCTTCTTTTTTTCTTTTTTCTTCTTTAATTTTTTTATTTCTTATATATAAATATACACTTATACCGATTATTATGCAAATTATTAATACATATATTCCTATATATGAGTTGTTTTCTTCTACTTTTTTATTATTTAAATCATCTATATCATCTTTAATACTTAAATATAATGTATTTTGTTCTGATTCTAAATTAAATGTATAACTTTTATCATTTTCTTTATATCCATTTAAATATTTATATTTTAATCCTGCTATATATTTATCATCTAATATTATTTTAAAATTAGTATTTAGATTTATTTTATATTTAGTGTAACTATTTATATTATTATCTTTATATAATGAATAATCTATAAAATTATAGTTGTATGTTTTATAAATTACTTTAAATTTTAATAAAATATTTCCTTTTTTAAGATTTTTAAAAGTAATTATATTATTATTTACTTCATATTCATTATTATTTACTTTTATTTCTAAATCATCTTTATTTATTATATTTAATGGTATATTTATATCTAATTTCTTTAGATCTTTATTTAAATTTATATTTAATTCATAATTTATTTCTGATATATATTTTTTATATTCTTTTCTATTAGCATTTATATCTATTTTTACTTCATTATAATAGTAATTATCTTTATTTGTTTTATTATATGAAGTAATTATTTTATGTTTTAATTTAATTGGACTATTATATTCAGTTTCTTTTGTTTCGTTAGACATATCTGTATAGTAGTCTTTAAAACTTTTACTATTTAATGATAAAACATAGTATTTTATATTGTCATATTCTTTTATTTCTTCTAAATCATATAAATTATCACTAAATGAATTAGCTACATCACTAGAGTTTATTTCATGAACTAGTTTTTTATTTTTATCATAAAATTTTATATTAAAATTATAATAAAGTGCTTGTTTATTAGTGTATCCAAAGAAATCAAAATCTAATACTTCTTTATTATCTATTTTACTTTTTATAATATTAAAATGTATTTTATTATTTTTTAGTTCTACATAATCATCAATATCAATATAATCTGTTTTAAAAACATCAGCATTTATAAAGATTGGTATTAATAATAATGTAAGTAAATATAATACTTTTTTCATATGAACCTCTTAGTAGATTATATCATTTTATAGGTAAAAAAAGAATAGTTCTATTTATTTTTAGATTAAAATATTATATAATTGTTCTATGAAAAAGTTATTAATTAAATTGATTGAATTATATCAAATTATGCCTTTACATTCACATAGTGCTTGTAGATTTACTCCTACATGCAGTGAATATATGAAAGAATGTATTAATTTATATGGATATAAAGGTATTATAAAAGGAATTAAAAGAATATTAAGGTGTCATCCATTTGGTAAATTTGGATATGATCCTGTAATAAAGGGAGATGAGTTATGAAAAAAGTATTTATAATTTTATTATCAGTTTTATTATTATCTAGTTGTGATTTTGTAGATGATTTTAATGATAAATATGTTTATACTACTAATTATCCTATTGAATATGCTACTAGTATGTTATATAAAGATAATTCTAATGTATCAAGTGTTTATCCTAATGGAGCTGATAAGACTTATGAAGTAACTGATAAAAAGAAAGATAAATATGCTGCTGGAGAAATATTTGTATATTCTGGTATTTCTGAAGAAGCTCCTCTTGCTAGAGATTTATTAAATAAGAATGGTAAATTAAAAATAATAGATGCTACTAAAGGTATTTCTAATAGTTATAATTTTACTAAAGTATGGTTAAATCCATCTAACTATTTAATGCTTTGTAGTAATATTAAATCTAGTTTAATTGAATATACTGATAATGCTTATTTAAAAGAAGATATAGCTACTAAATATGATTTATTAAATGAAAAGATATCTGAATTGGATGTTGAATTATATAATATAGCTAAGAATGGTAATTTTAATACTTTACTTACTACTAGTGATAATTTAGATTACTTAACTAAATATAATATTAATGTTATTTCTATTGATGAAAATAATTCTAATATTGATAAATCTTATTCCGATGCTAAAAAAAAGATTGATGAAAAAGCTATTGAATTTATATATGTATTTGAAGGACAAACATTAAATCAAACACAAGAAAAATTTATTTCTGCTAATTCTCTTAAGAAGATAGAAATTAATGATCTATTTACTCTATCTGAAGAAGAAAGACAAGGAGAAGAAAATTATATTACTTTAATGAAAAAAATAATTGAGAATTATAAGATGGAATTATATAAAGAATCAAAATAAAAAAGGAGTTATCTCCTTTTTTTAATATTCATCAAATAATGTTTTTTGTTCATTTATTTTGAATTCTCTATATGTTTTTTCTGTTACTATTCTACCTCTAGAAGTTCTTTTAATATATCCTTCTTGTAATAAAAATGGTTCTATTACATCTTCTATAGTAGTTGCTTCTTCTCCTATTGAAGAAGAAATAGATTCTATACCTACTGGTCCTCCATTAAATTTCTTTATTATGCTCATTAAGTATTCCACATCTGTTCTATCTAGACCATTAGGATTGATTTTAAGCCTTTCTAGGCTCTTTTGTACTATTGGTAAGTCTATTTTACCATTTCCTTCAACTAATGCAAAATCTGATACTCTTTTTAGTAATCTATTTGCTATTCTAGGTGTTTTTCTACTTCTAATAGCTATTTCATGAGCTGCATCTTTATTTATCTTAGTATTTAATACTCTTGCTGTTCTTTCAACTATTAAAGTTAATTCTTCATCAGTATAAAATTCTAATTTAGATACAATACCAAATCTATCTCTTAAAGGACTTGATAAATCTCCAGCTCTTGTAGTTGCTCCTACTAAAGTAAATGGAGGTAAATCTATTTTAATACTTCTACTTTGTCCTTCAGAACCTATTATAATATCTAATTTAAAGTCTTCCATAGCAC
>JAEEGL010727128.1_pt1 | contig 29794 bp, 25 predicted proteins | sample 9134231 | NCBI WGS metagenome assembly JAEEGL01 (sample SAMN16246548, study PRJNA631951) | gut metagenome | biome: gut microbiome; feature: rumen; material: fiber-attached | host: Bos | place: Iran: Karaj | collected 2018-10
GCGGAGCAGAATAAGCCGTCAAGGTCGCAGACCTTGCCCAATGAACGAAGCGCCGCTTCGTGCTCCTGTTCTGATGAGCCGGAAACGGCTTGTCAGAACGGATATTGGGTAGCACTTATCCGGAGGGGCACGTTTTTCGCGTTTTCACACAATTTTCACATCGGGGTTACCGGCTGAAAAGGAAAAAGGGAGGTCAGCATGGAACAATTCAGTATCAGCTTCACGCTCGGAAAGGCAGCAGCACCGCACGGTGCGAATCCGAATCACAACAACCGGCGGTTTACCGCATCGAATGTGGATGAAAAACGAATTATTGACAACATCATATTCCGGCAGCAGGATGTGCGCGATGCGTACCGACAGTTGTTCGACCGGGCATTGCAGGAGTATAACGCCAAGCAGAAACGCCGCGACCGGATCATACCGGACTACTATTTACATATCGCCGAAAGCAAACGGGAGGAAGCGTTCTATGAGATTGTTGTGCAGTTCGGCGACAGTGAAACATCGCCCTGCGGATCGGCGCGGGGCGATCAGGCAAAGCAGATGCTGCTAAGCTATATGCGCGACTTTCAGCGGCGCAATCCGAATCTTTTTGTTTTCAATGCGGTGCTTCACATGGACGAGGCATCACCGCATCTGCACATCGACTTCATACCTTTTTATACGAAAGGCAGGAAAAACGGATTGCGCAAAGGTGTGTCGATGAAAGCCGCATTGATCGAGCAGGGATTCCGTCCGCGCAGCCCGAAGGAGAATCAGCTGGTGATGTGGGAGTTTTCAGAGCGAGCAGAGATGGAGCGTGTCCTGCGGGTACACGGATGCGAACGTGATGACAGAGAAGTGCATCGAAAGCATTTGTCAGTCGATGTGTACAAGATGCACAAGGAGTCGGAGAAGATAAAGCGGTCGGTTGATGCACTGCTGTCTGTTTCCGCCGATGCAAAGACTCAGGTACGGCAGCTGCAAATTGAAATTGCCGAAAGCCGGCGGCGCATTCTGGAATTGGAGGCAGCGCCCCTCGACTGGCCCAGGCACGAAAATCACGTAAATACGCAAATTCCAGCAGACACGTTCTTTGCGTCACAATGCGGATTGCAGCGAATTGCAGAATCCTGCAGCGAAATGCGCTATTTTGCAGCATTTTGCACCCCGAGTTCCCCGTCAGGTTCCCGTATCGAGTTCCCACAAACTGCATACACCCGCCCTCACACCGATACGGAAACCACGCAGATGCGAACAAATAGCGCCATATAACAAAGAAGTGAGCAGTTCCCGCAAATGAAGCCTTATCAATCGCAGCACAAACGAATCCGCATGGCTTGACTGCCGTGCGGGTTCTTTTATTTGTCCGTTCTCATCGTCAATAAACCTTGACAATTCCCGCACGAGTTGCTATAATGAACAAAAACCGGAAAGGAGGATCGCTGTGAAACGGGACGATCTCTGCGAACGCATCATCGAAAAACACTATTCAGCGGTCCTCCGCTTTTGCAGCGCGCGGCTGCCCGGTGACCGCTTCGGTGCGGAGGAGTGTACGCAGGAGGTGTTTCTGCTGTTTTTGCAGAAGCAGCATACGCTCGATCTGAGCGGCGAGATCGGGAAATGGCTGCTCGCCGCCGCCTTCCGCATCACGAAAAAGTATCTGCGGGAAAAAGCACTGCGCGCCGGGCTGGAAACGGACGGCGCCGAGGAAATCCCGGACAGCACGCCGCAGAACGCTGCCCGCGCACCGGCATTTGCGGCGCTGACCGACGAAGAATACGAGCTGCTGTTGAGCTATTATTCGGCGGACGGAACCGAGCGCTGTGCGATTGCCTCGGAGCTCGGCATCTCCGTCAACGCGCTCTATCAGCGCATTTACGCAATCAAATCGAAGATAGATTACACAAAGCGATAGCGCGGTACAACCGATATTTGTGCAATTTTCACGAATCTGCAAAATCCGCCTAAGAAATCGCACCGAAAAAAGCATATACAGACAGGAGGGCATGAAAATGACCGATCAGGAATTGCTGCGGGCAATCCGGGAAGAAGAACAGCAGCTTGCCATACTGCGGCAAAAGCTCGATGCCGAGCTGGAAAAGCCGGAGAATGAGTGGAATCCGGAAGCAATCGACGCGCTGACCGCAGAAATCGACTGGCTCACCGGCGGCGAACAGCACACCGCCGAGGCGTCAGCGCGCGGCATCCGCTGCATCAATGCGGAGCTGCACCGCAGAAAGCGGCGGAAAACGATTCGCCGGACAGTCTGTGCGGCTGCCTGTGCCTGTGCGGCATTTGCAGGCGCCGTGCTTTGGGCAAAGCATCCGTCCGTGACGGAAAAGGAATCCCTCATCTGCAAAATCAGCATTTCCGCGCCTGCGCAGCCTGCCGCATTCATCACCCGGACGGCTGCTGCGGGATACCGGCTGGTCACGCGCGGCGAAACCGAAAGCCGCAGCACCGGCGCGCTGCTCGGTCACTGCATGATGCAGACCGATGCCTCCGCCGCTGAAATACAGCTTTCGCCGGCGCCGGATACCGACGCGCAGATCGCCGCATACGGCGTGCATGAGGCGCGGGATTCGTCCGGCAGCACATGGGTCGTGCTCACCTGTGCTGACGGTTCGGGGGTGTGACGGGATGAGAAAGCTTTCAGCGCTCCTGCTTTCGCTGCTGCTCTGCCTTTTGCTGCCCGGCTGCACGGACGGCGGGAAAATCAGCACGGAGGCGCCGGAGCATCCATACAGCACGGAAGTATATGACCCGTTTGCGCAGGTGCAGACCGATGCGCAGACGGAATTGCAGGGCAATTTCGGATTCGGGCTTGTGAATCCGCCGGACGGCAACCGCTTTGCGTATCAGGCGAGCATGACGCTGGATTTCTGGCTTGAAAATGCCGCACAGGCGGTTGATTTCGGCTTTCTGCTCTTTGTCAATGGGGTACAGCAGACCTACCGGTTCGCGGACGAGCCGCAGCAGCAGACCGTGAAAATCATCCGCGTCGGGGCGGGCGAACGGCGCGTCTTTTCTGTGACCTTTTCGCCGGCTGCCGCAGAGCATGACGGGAGCTTCGTGCTCTCGTGGGGATTCCTGTTTCATCCGGAATTTGTGCCGGATTCGCCGACGGCGGCGTTCGGGCACAGCTGCCGGCTGAATGCGGCATCTCTGCCGCTGGACGGCGCATCGGAACAGATTGCCGTGCAGAAAACGGTGCAGTGCGGCGCGCCGAAGCCCGTACCGGAGGCTCTGCTTGACGAAATGCACGCATACTACGACATCGGCAGCAGCGCATCCGTTGCGCCGGATATCCGCACAATCAAAATCGACCGGCATCAGAGCACCGATACGCCGAATGCGCTGTATGCCGACGATGCGGTGCAGATTCGCGTGCTCGGCGCACAGCGGGAGAGCACATGGCGCATTTCGATGTACTGCAACCATGAGATTGTCCCTGCGTTTGACGGTGCGTATTATCTCGATGTGCAGGCGGTCCCGGAGATGCTCTCCGAATACACCGTGCCGATGTCGGTTGTGCAGAATGCGGATCAGCCCTGTAACTGTGTGTATTTCATTGCGGCGGAGGTCGGTGCGGACGCGGCGCATGACCCCTTCGGCACGCATCCGCTTGTGATGATAGCGAATCCCGTTCCGGTCAGTGAGTGAGGTGAAATCGGATGAAGCGTCTTTTTATTTGTGCGGCGGCAGCGCTTGCTCTCTGCGGATGCACGGGCAGAACAGGCGCTTCTTCTGTGTCCTCTGCTCCGGCTGACTATGATCCGTTTGCGCAGCAGACCGGCGCGGATGAATATCTTGACGCCAATTTTGGCTTCGGGCTGACCGACCCGCCGGAAAACGACCGTTTCGCATACAGCGATGAAATGACCCTGCGCTTTTATGCAGACAACGCCGCGCAGGAAGCGGATTTCGGACTGATGCTTTTTGTCAACGGCGTTTTGCAGGAGTACCGATTTGAAGAAGAACCCGCAAAATCCACACTGTTCCGATTTCCTGTGGGCAAGGATGAAAAACGGGAATTCACGGTGTCATTCTCACCGAAAGCCGCAGAATCCGATTCGGAATGCGTGCTGTCCTATTCGCTGATGTTTCACCCGGATTTTACGCCGCAGTCGGCGCAGTGCAGCTTCGGAAATTACTACCGGCTGATGTCGCTGTCAGCGCCTTTGACCGATGTCCCGGATGGCTGCAAAACCGTGAAAACGCTTCGTGCGGCGGAAACCGCGCCGATTCCGGAGGAGCTCCGCGCAAAATACTATGAGCTTGACGCGGACGGCAATGTGGTCTCTGACCTTCTGCGCACGAGCACGCAGCTCCGCACGGAGAAGCTGTCCGCCGATTATCCCGATGCAGCGGACGACCCCGCGCCGAATGCGCTGCACAGGGGAGATTCCGTCCGGCTCACGCTACTCGGCGGTGCAAAGGAGCGCACATGGCGCATCTCGATGTACTGTGACCACGCGCTTGTCACGGCGTTTGATTCCGCGCAGTATCTCGACATGACCGCATCAAACGAAACCATGTCGGTCTATACCGTGCCGGTGTCTGTGATCGGAAAGCGCGAACCGGAATTTGGCAGCGTGTATTTTGTTGCGGCGCCGCTCGGCGCGGATGCTGCGGACGATCCGTACCGGTCGCATGTTTTTGTATATGCCGGAGAATGAGGTGTGATATGAAAAAAGCGTTATTTGCCGCCGCTCTGAGCCTGCTTCTGTGTGCGTGTGCCGATTCGCAGAGCAGCACAGTGCCCGATACGACCAGCACCGTGCAGACAACCGAATTGACAACGGCATCGCAGCCCGAGAACACAACTGTCGGACCGCAGGCAGAACCGGTCAGTCTGCTCGATTATCTGAACGGCGCAGACTGCGGCTGGGTACCGTTTCTGCGCGAGCTCTCCGCGGACCGCACGCTGATCTGCGAGGGCGAGAACATGCACTATTCGGTCTATATCTACGATGCGAAAAACGGCGAAAAATCCGGTGCGCTTGACTGCGACACCATGCCGGTCTGCGACAGGGACGGCTTCTGGACGCTGACCGCATCAACAGATGCCGATGCTGCGGTCATCCACCGGGCGGCGACCATGCTGGATACGAGCACATGGTCAGAGGCGCTTGTTTACAATTACGATCTGCAGCAGACCCATGCCGTTGCGCTGCCGAAGGGGCTGCGGCCAGAGGGCTTTGACATTGAGACTGCGACAGCGCGGGTCTGCTGGTCCCTGACAGAACAGGACGCGGACGGCACTTTCATGTACCGCCTGAAAACCGCGGACGGCTCGTTCGCAGACAGCAAAACCGTTCTCGAGCAATCCCTGCAAAAGGGCGAAAGCAACCGGCACCACCTGTTTGAGATCGTCGGCGACCGGCTGATCTTCAAAGGGGGATACAGCAGCAGCCCGAATGTACAGACCAAGTCGGCATTCGGCTGGCTTTCGCTTTCGGAGGGGCACGGTCCCGCGGAGCACCGCCAGGACGGCTGTGACTACGGCATCGCGTTTTTTGATTCCGGCGCCTATGTCTTTGACGCCAACTATCCGCCGAATCTGGAGCCGTCCGGCAGGTGTACCAGAATTGCAGACGGAGAGAGCAACACAATCCCGCTGAAAAACACACAGGAATCTCTGCACATTTATCCCTCTGCGACGGGCGGCTATTTTGCGACGGCGATGGAGGGGCAGAATCCGGACGGCTCGAACATCAGCCGCATCACAGTCTACGGCGCATACGGCGATCTGCTGAACACATTTGACATTTCGTTTGCAAACGACGGCAGACATTATACCGAAGCCGTGTATGTCTTTGACTGTACGCGGACGGTCTATGTGCAGACGATTCATGCAGGCGCGGACGATTTCTGGTATGCGTTCAGATTCTGAGGGAATGCCGATGGAATTGCAGCTTTCGCATATTACAAAGCAATACGGAAAGCTCACTGCGCTTTCCGATGTCAGCCTGACGTTGGAAAACGGCGTTTATGCGCTGCTTGGTCCAAACGGCGCCGGCAAGACAACGCTCATCGGCATCATTACCAATCTCATTTCGCCGACGTCAGGGGCTGTGACATACGGCGGCGAGCCGATCACGCGGCATCTGACGGAGTACACCGCAAAAATCGGCTATCTGCCGCAGGACCCGCAGTTCTACAGAAACTTCCGCGGCGATGAATTTCTGCGGTATATGGCTGTGATGAAGGGTATCGGCAGGCGCCGCGCCGCAGACCTTGCGGCAGAGCTGCTCGAAAAGGTCAATCTCACGCAGGATGCGCACCGGTACATCGGCACATACTCCGGCGGAATGCGGCAGCGTCTCGGCATCGCGCAGGCACTGCTCAACGACCCGGAAATCCTGATTCTCGACGAGCCGACAGCCGGGCTTGACCCGAAGGAGCGTATCCGGTTCCGCAACCTGATCTCGCAGCTTGCGGGAAAGCGGATTGTGCTGCTTGCGACACATATCGTCAGTGATGTGGAGTCGGCCGCAAAGGAGGTCATTCTGCTGAAAAGCGGCCGTCTGCTGCAAATGACGCCCCCGGATGCACTGCTCGCGCAGATCGAAGGAAAGGTCTGGTCGACGGTCTGTGCGCCGGAGGATCTGGAAACGCACATGAAGCGGCTTTGCATCAGCAGCGCGGCGCCGGCCGGCGGCGGGTACCGTCTGCGCATTGTCAGCGATGAAAGACCGCTGCCGGATGCGCAGGACATCGCCCCCAATCTCGAAGATGCCTATTTGTATTATTTCGGGGAAGCAACATGATCGCAGCAGAAATGAAGAAGATCTGGCGCAGCAGAATCCTATGGGTATTCCTCGTGCTGCTTGCCGTGCTGAACTGTGCCAATATTGTGCACGTCGGCAGGCGGACAAAGACCGACCCGGCATTTGATGCGGCGCGTGCGCGCATCTATGCACAGGTGCGCGGGCAATGGAACCCGGAAACGCTGCGCTTTGTCATTGATACATACCGGAATGCGGCAGATGTTGTCGCCTCACGCTCCTATTCCACAGAGCCGAATCAGCCGGGCACATACACGGGCTATATTTTCGGGGATTACAGCCTGTTCGGCGAGCTGTATGACGAAATGGAATATATGTATCACTACGGCGAGGCCATGCGGCAGACCGTCGAAAAGGCACAGGAGAATGCCGCGTTCTACGAGGAAAAGCACAACGCCTTTGCCGTCCGCGAAAGCCGCGCAATCCTGCGGCTGTATCAGGGGCGGAAGATTGATGCCTATTACCGCACGGACGGCGCCTATGCGCTGATCTGCTACGACACCTCGACCGTGCTGATTTTGCTGCTCTGTGCGCTCTGCATTTCACCAGTTTTTGCGCGGGAGCATGAAACGCAGATGCACAGCCTGCTCAAATTGACAAAAAAAGGCGGCAGAAAGCTCCGCTGCGCGAAAACCGCGGCGGCAATGCTCTCTGCGTGCGCAATCGCGCTGCTGTTTTATCTCATTGATTTTGTCTGCTTTCTGTGCGTGTTCCGCATTGACTGCCTGGCAAATCCGGTCTATTCAATTAAAGCGTTTCAGAATACGCCGTTTTCCTGTTCGGTGCTCTGCTATCTGCTGATTCTGCTGCTGTACCGTCTGACCGGCATCGCAGTGCTGGCGCTGCTCAATCTCCTGTGTGCGCGGCTGTTTCCGCGGGAGATCCCCGCGTTTTGCGTCAGCCTTGCGTGTACCACGCTGCTGATTCTGTGCGGAGGAACTGTGAATCCCGTCACGCTGCTGACCGCCCGCGACCTGCACCGCAGCTTTTCGGTTTACGATATCTGCGGATACCCTGTGCAAAAGCATCCGGTGCTGCTCGCGGGAATGCTTTTGCTTGCGGCGATGACGGCGGCACTCATCATTTTTATGCCCGATTCCGCATTATTCCGTTACCGGAGAAGGGAGCGTGTCCGCGATGACCGTGCGGTATGAGCTCCGGAAAATGCTGCTGAAGCAGTACGGGCTATGGCTGCTGCTCACGGCACTGCTTCTGAAAATCCTGTCGCTGTTCAGCGGTGCCGGTACGGATGTGCTGAACATGAGCATGGAGACACACAAGACATACTATCTGAATTATATGCAGGTGCTCTCCGGCGCGCTTGATGACGAAAAGCAGCGGTATATCGAACAGGAAGCGCAGGCCTTTGCCGATGCAGAGCGGACCTTTCAGAAAACCGAGCAGCAGCTTCTCGCGGGCGAATGCACGGAATACGAGTTTTTGCAGGCTGCGGACGCATACCGCGCTTCAAGGGAGAAGCAGGAGGCATTTACAGCGGTGCAGGGGCAGTATCTCGCCGCGCAGCACGACGCGCAGAAATATCTGATGTATACGAACGGCTGGTCAGTCCTGCTCGCGGGCAGTCATGCGGACTGGATTCTGATTCTGCTGATCTGTCTGCTCTCAGCGCCTGTCGTCTGCACAGAGCATTCCTCCGGCATGGCGCAGCTCCTCGCCGTCACGAAAAACGGCAGAAGCCGGCTGTACCGCTCGAAGCTCGCTGCAATTCTGATTGCGGCTGCCGCGGCGACACTTGTGCTTGCTGTCACCGAGGGCGTTTTTGTGCATCTGCGTTACGGTCTCTGCAACGGAGATTATCCGCTGCGGTCCATCCCGCAGTTTGCTGAAACGGAATACCGTATTTCGTGCATACAGGCAGCGCTGCTGATTGCGGCGTGCAGGCTGCTCGGCGCAATCTGGCTGGCGGTGATTGTGTTTTGCGCATCCGTACTGCTGAAACGCGCAGTACCGTCCGTATTTGCCGGGGTATCGTCGGTGCTCCTGCCGATGCTCCTCCTTGCAAACGACAGACTGCAATTTATCATCCCGCTGCCCGCCGCCATGCTGCATTCCGATCGCTTTTTGCAGGGCAGCTTTCGCATAGGCAGCGGCACAGCGCAGACCGTTATCGCACTGACAAAAGCCGATTTCCTGCGGACGGTCTGCCTGACCGGCGCGCTCTGTGGCATTTGCGGCTTTCTCGGGGCGGTTCGCCCCAAGGCAAAGCGGCTTTCGGCGCTGCTGCTCTGTTTGCCGCTGCTGACTGCCTGTACCGCGCAGAAGCCGTTTTTTGCGGACAGGATATACAATTCCGCCGACCCGCTCCGCGCCGGGAATGCGCAGTATACCGCGGAGCTGAAAAACGGCGTGCCGGTCCTGCGCGCTGCGGACGGCACGGAAACGCCGCTTATCCGCACACCGTTTCCCGATACCGCGACGGTTGCCTATGCGGCGCTTGATGCGGACGCGGACGCCGTCTACCGGCTGGAGTGCATTTCCGATCTGTCGGTCGGCGGGCTCAGCCTGTATACGGAACAGATCGTGCGAACGGCGCTTTCGGATTTCCGCGAAACCGTAATCTATCGCAGGGAAATTCTCTCCGACCCGACAACTGCGCTTCTGGGGCTCGGCGCGTATCTGCCATACCCGGATAATGATGATGCGGAGCGGGTGCGCAGATTTGCCGTGTTCGGGGATGAACTGCTGATGCAGAAGAACAGCGGACTCTGGCGCATTCCAATCGGAAAGACAGACGGCGAAATGCTGGCTGACGGGCAAATCCGCGCGTGGTGCTGTGCCGGTGACTGTGTGTATTATATCAGCGGCACCTATCAGCTGCACCGTCTTGATCTCAATACAAGGGCGGATGCAGTCTGCTGCGGCGAGCCTGTCTCGGATGTCCGGACCGACGGCGAAAGCATCTGTGCGCAGAGCATCACGCGAAAAAACACTGTCCTCACAAAACGCATGGAGGAAAGCGAATGGACGGCATCTGAACGTAATGATTTCAGCCTATCATGAGACATTATATGAGTATTCGCATTTTCCACATTCATCCCTCGCCGGTTCTTTTCGGCGGGGGAATTCTGTTGCAGCGGGAAAAGGGGAGGCAAGCGGAACCGGACAGAAGGCAGCGCCGGAGGATACAATCTGTTTTGATGAGCCGAACAGGCTTGTCAGAACGGATATTGGGTTACATCAATCTGTTTGGTCGTAAAATCGGGTGTTTCACAAACCTGTCACACGAAAAATAGCGAGATTGCAAATAACCGCATTTCCGATGAATCTGAATGCGAAGACAAAAACTTTACGACCGTCCGTAATCACGAAAATGTCAAATCGTAAGTTATGATTCGATAACTTTGTGGTTGCCCGCGGAATCCAAAATGTCTTTTTTGAATTTGCTCAAAAAACACTTTCGGGCTTCTCAAAGTGCCCAATGTGCCGCAAGCAACTTTCCTGAAAAAAGAATCACGAACACACCGCCGGTCAGATGAGGACCGGCGGCTTTGCATTGCATTTTTCTTGCACAACGGTATTGACAATCGAACGAATGTTTGGTATAATAGGAGTGAAGAACATCTGTTCCTGTAAATTCTTCGTTACGCTTCTTTTCATTTCCCGCCTCATGTTTTAGATGATTGCGTAATCGCGCCGTGATCATTGATTCACACTTTGCCTTGGCTATCTGAAAGAGAGAGTCACCAAGCAGTGATTGGCAAAAGTAAACCCGGATGCAATTCATCTTTGAAAACGCAAGATTGCCGATTGCTCTGTTTCCGTTCTTCACGCGCGTTTTGCTTTGAATGTCCGATTATTCTTTTTCAGTCTCCCGTTCACAGAATGTGATTCAGGATTGAAGAAGGTCACACTTCCGATTTTACCCATTCCGAAAAAAGTGTGACTGGTTTGTGAAATACACGATTTTACGGCCAAATGGATCGGTGTCACCCAATATCCGTTCTGACAAGCTCATTCGGCTCATCAGAACAGAGCGTTTCGCACTGCTTCACTTCTCCCCCGCAAAGTCTGCGACCTTGACCAGCACTGTTCCGCCGTCGGGAGATTCCCGAACCCTTTTGCGTATTTCGCTTTACTTTTTCGCCGAAATGGTGTATACTGTAGTCGAGGGCTGTGGTGTATGCCTTGAGAAAAGGAGTATACTATGGCAAATGCAAAACAGATGCCCTCCGGCAACTGGAGGGTTCAGGTGTTTCTCGGTACTGACGAAAACGGAAAGAAGATGAAGAAGTCCATCACTGCGCCGACCAGGTGGGAGGCTGAAAAGCTGGCAGCGGAGTTTGTGCAGAATATGCAGACCGCCAAGAGCAGATTCACGGTTTCACAGGCAGTCCGCGGGTACATCGAAAGCAAAAAGAATGTGCTGTCGCCGTCCACGGTCTTCGGCTACGAGAACATTCTCAAGTCGAGACTGCAGAGCATTATGGATATCGACATCAACGAGCTCGACAGCTTTACGCTGCAGCGTGCAATCAACACAGATGCGGCGACATACAGCCGCAAGTCGATTGCCGAAGCGAAGAATCTGGTGTTCGCCGCGCTGAAAATGTACGGTGTCAAGCCGGACTTCATCATCACGCTGCCGCCGAAGATTCCCAGAGTGATCGAGCTGCCGACTGCGTCACAGGTCATTGAAATGATTCGCGGAACGGAGATCGAGCTGCCCTGTCTGCTTGCGATGTGGCTCTCGTTGAGAATGAGCGAAGTCCGCGGCTTGCAGTTCGGCGACATTCAGAACGGCGTGCTGACAATTCAGCGGAGCAAGCTGTTCGTCGGTGGGAAGGATGTCGTGCGGAATGTGAACAAGACCTTCAATTCAACCAGACGTCTTTTCGTACCGACCTACATTCAGAAGCTGATCGACCGTGTACCGCATGAACGTGACGATGACTTCATCGTACAGCAGAGCTACAGCTTCATCTCGACAAGCCTGAAGAAGCTGTGCAAGTCGAATGGCTGTCATCTCACGTTTCACCAGATGCGGCACTTAAATGCCAGTGTGATGCTGATGCTCGGCATACCGGACAAGTACGCGATGGAGCGCGGCGGCTGGGCGAGCAACGGCGTATTGAAGTCGGTCTATCAGCACACATTCAGCGAGGAGCGCAAGCAGGTTGACGAGCGAATTGACGGCTACTTCAACGATTTGCTGCGGGTTTGATCACCCTCTGTCTCAACAAAAGTTCCCCGTCAGTTCACATTTTTAAATCCGAAGCTGCGAAAAACGCGTATTTACGATCGGTTTTGAAATGGACAGAGGGGCAACGCCCCCATTATCAATCCGTCGGAGACACCGCTATTTCCCCCATTTGCGGTTTTTGGCGCGGTTGGATTTGCGGAGGCGGTCGGAGCGCACCACGAGGATATCGCCGGGGGAGACCGTCAGCGCGTCCAGCGGCAGAACGGTCAGTTCGCCGCGGAGCACCACGAGCACCTCCAGCCCGAGCGAGCCGCGCACCTCCGCGATCGCCTTGCCGCAGATGCCGTCGCCCTCCTGCACGCAGACCTCGCCGATCTGCGAGACGTCGTTGAGGGGCACGCTGTCGTGCTCGCGCTTCTGATACTGCTCGACGAAGCCGGCACTGATGATACCGGTCGGGATCGCCACGACCCCGACGCCGAGAAACGCGATCACGATCGCCATGAGCTTGCCCGGCACGGTCACGGGGTAGATATCGCCGTAGCCGACGGTCAGCAGCGTTGACATGCTCCACCAGATGCCCGAGAACGCATTGCGGAATGCCTCGGGCTGCGCCTCGTGTTCGGCGCCGTACATGCAGAGCGACGACGCAAACATCAGCACCACAATGATAAAGACCGAGGACAGGATCTGATTGCGCTTTTCGAGCAGGACCGTCGTGATGACGTTGAAGGAATCGTACTGCGCATTGATGCGGAACAGGTGGAAAATGCGCACAACGCGAAGCATGCGGAAGACGACAAAGCCGTCGAGGAAGAAGAAGGGCAGGATCGTCAGCAGGTCGACCACGCCGTCGAAGGAGCGCAGAAAGCGCATCCGCGCGCGCAGCGGCGAGCGGTCGGGATAGAGCAGGTCGGCGGTCCAGATGCGGAGGATATACTCGGCGGTGAACACGGCGACCGTGACGGTCTCGACCGTGCGGAGCAGCGGCATCACCGGCTCGAAGGCGTCGAAGGTGACAAGAAACATCGTGACAATATTCAGCAGAATGACAATGACGATGAACCAGTCAAAGGCGCGGCTCGGCAAGTCCTCGGTGTTGCCGATCTGGATGATATCGAAAATGCGTTTTTTCTTCATGCGGCTCCCTCCCCCTGTGCGTCATTATTCTTATTATAGCGCAATCAACAGCAAAAATCAAGCCCGGCGCGCGCGGGGAAATGAAAGGGAGGAGGGGGGAGGAAGAATAAAGAAGAAAGAATAATGGCGGTATCGCATGTTTGCGAGCAAACTGCGCAGTTTTGCACTGCAAAACGTGCGCTTCGCGATGGGATTATAATGGGGCTTGCGCCCCACCCCCCCTTGTGCAGCCGTCGTTTCAGCGGCTTGGATAACGGAACAACTCCTCACTTCTCACTGCTCACTTCTAACTTGACCTGCTCCCTTCTCATTCTAATTCCGTGCGTCTCCGCATAAGCTGATAGGGGAGGGAGAACCGTATGGATTTTTACGACACAAGGGGTCTCACCGGAGAGGAGGCTGCGCGGCGGCTTGCCGAATCCGACGGCGGCGCGCTCGCAAAGCAGCAGAAGCCGCACCCGCTCCGCATTCTGCTGCGGCAGTTCAGGGACGTCATGGTACTGATCCTGATCGCAGCAGCGGGCATTTCCGCGCTGCTCGGGGAATATTCCGACGCGGTGACCATCGCCGTGATCGTCGTGCTCAATGCCGTACTCGGCTTCGTGCAGGAATTCCGCACCGAGCAGACCCTGCTTGCACTCTCGCGCATGACCGCACCGACGGCAAATGTCCGCCGCGACGGCAGCTTGCAGCGCATCCCCGCCGACACGCTCGTGCAAGGGGATATCATTCTGCTCGAGGCGGGCGACCGCGTCCCGGCAGATGCCGTGCTCGTGCATGCGGCGCGGCTCTCGGCGGAGGAATCGCTGCTGACCGGCGAATCGGCGGCAGTCGACAAGCACGCGCACAGCCCCGCCGACGGCGACATTCAGAATACGATCGGGCGCGGCGATCTGGTCTACGCGGGCACCTCGGTGACGCACGGCAGCGCTGAGGCGCGCGTGATCGACACGGGCAAGCACACGCAGATGGGGCAGATCTCGCAGATGATCTCCGGCATCGGGGACAGCGAAACACCGCTGCAAAAGCGTCTCGCGGAGCTCGGAAAAACCGTCGCAGTGATCTGTCTGGCGGTCTGCGTGCTGGTCGCGGGGGCAGGCATCCTGCGCGGGGAGCCGGTCTTTGACATGCTGATGACCGGCATTACCGTCGCGATTGCCGCGATCCCGGAGGGGCTGCCCGCGACGGTCACGATCGCGCTGGCACTTGCCGTCCAGCGGATGCTCCGACGCAATGCGCTGGTCAACCGCCTGCACGCGGTCGAGACCCTCGGCTGCACCTCGGTCATCTGCACCGACAAGACCGGCACCGTCACCGAGAACAAAATGACCGTGCAGCGGCTCTGCACGGCAAACGGCGAATATACGCTGACCGGCACGGGCTGGACCCGTTCGGGCGAGCTGCGCAGGGACGGTGTGACGGTCAGTCCCCGCCGCGATGCCGCACTGCCGGCGCTGCTGCGCTGTGCGGTGCTGTGCAATCACGCGGAGATCGCGGAAAACGGTGCAGAATGGTGCATTTCCGGCGACCCGACCGAGGCGGCGCTCCTGATCGCCGCGGCAAAATGCCATGTGACCGCCGATGCCTTTTCGCGCATCCGGGCGGTCTCGGAGCTGCCGTTTGACAGCGAGACCCGCGCGATGACCGTATTTTGCCGGCAGGAGGGCAGCGCAGCGCTGACAGCGTTTACAAAGGGCGCCGTCGATGTGATTCTGCCGAAATGCACGCATTACCGCGAAAACGGGCACGATTTGCCGCTGACCCCGCAGAAGCGCGCGGAGCTGATCTGCGCGGCAGACCGCATGGCGGAGGACGCCCTCCGCGTGCTGGCATTCTCCGAAAGCATTGCGGAAACCGACGCGGAAATGCCGGAGCACGGGGTCTTTCTCGGCTTCTGCGGGATGCTTGACCCGCCCCGCGAGCAGGCAAAGCGCGCGATCGCCGACTGTGTGCGCGCGGGCATCCGCGTCATCATGCTGACGGGCGACCATGTGAAAACCGCCGCAGCAATCGCAAGGGCAGCGGGCATTCCCCACGGCGGCAGGGCGATGACCGGCGCAGAGCTCGACGGGCTCACAGATGCGGAGCTCGACGCCGCCCTCGGGCAGTATGCGGTCTTTGCGCGCGTGACCCCGGCGCATAAGCTGCGGCTCGTCCGCGCCTGTAAGCGCAAAGGCTGGGTCGTCACCATGACCGGCGACGGCGTCAACGACGCACCGGCGGTCAAGGAGGCGGATATCGGCGTGGCGATGGGCAAGACCGGCACAGACGTCACGAAGCAGGCAGCCGATGTCATTCTGCTCGACGACCGCTTTGACACGCTCGCGGCGGCGGTGCGCGAGGGGCGCACGGTCTATGCGAATATCCGGAAATTTGTGCGGTATCTGCTCGCGTGCAACATCGGCGAGGTGCTGGTGATGTTTCTCGGGCTGCTGATGGGGATGCCGATGGTGCTGCTGCCGACGCAGATTCTGCTGGTGAACCTGATGACGGACGGTCTTCCGGCGATCGCGCTCGGGCTGGAGCCGCCCGCTGCCGATATCATGCGGCAGCCTCCGCGGCGCGGCGACGAGAGCTTTTTTGCGGGCGGGCTGCTCTCGCGGATCGTGTTCCGCGGGGTGTTCATCGCGCTCTCGACGCTCGGGTCGTTCACGACAGTGCTGCGGCTCTCCGGCGACGTGACCGCTGCGCGCACGGCGGCGCTGGTTACGCTGATTTTCTCGCAGCTGCTGCATGTGTTTGAGTGCAAATCGGAGCAGGGAACGCTGTTCTCGGTGCCGTATTTCTCAAACGGCAAGCTGATCCTCGCGGTGCTGACCTCCGCGGCAGTGACAGCGGCTGCTGTGTGCGTTCCGGCGCTGCAGGCGATCTTTTCGACGGCATGGCTGCCCCTGCCGCAGATGCTGACCGCACTGGGCTTCAGCCTTGCAGTTCCGCTTGTGAGCGCAATTCCGCACGGAGCCCCTGCCGGTGATTCCCTCCGGATTCATTTGCGCGGTTCCTCCCAATGAGTGAGAACGCACGGTTTCGCAAAGAACAATGGCAGTATGCGCTTCGCGGATGGTTCTGAAATGCCTCGCTATTCCCGGCGGCAAGACAGACCGGCGGCACAATGCCTCTCTTCCTGCATAAAAAATACCCCCGCAGTCTGCACGAGACCGCGGGGGCTGTTCTGCATGAGATCAATAATCCATGCCGCCGCCGGGCATTGCCGGAGCAGGCGGTGCCGGCTCCTTGATGTCGGTGACAAGGCTCTCGGTAGTGAGCACCATGCCTGCGACGGAAGCCGCATTCTCCAGAGCGGAGCGCGTGACCTTGGTCGGGTCGACGATGCCCGCGCCGATCATATCCACATACTCCTCGGTGTAGGCGTTGAAGCCGTAGCCCTTCTTCCCGGAGCGGCGGATGTTCTCGATGATGACAGAGCCCTCGAGACCCGCATTTGCTGCGATCTGGCGAACCGGCTCCTCCAGTGCGCGCAGAATGATCGCTGCGCCGGTCTTCTCATCGCCTGCGAGCGAATCGACCAGTGCCTTGACCGCGTCTGCGGCATTGAGCAGTGCCACGCCGCCGCCTGCGACGATGCCCTCCTCGACGGCAGCCTTCGTTGCCGCGAGTGCATCCTCGACGCGGAGCTTCTTCTCCTTCATCTCGATCTCGGTCGGTGCGCCGACCTTGATGACTGCCACGCCGCCGACCAGCTTTGCGAGACGCTCCTGCAGCTTCTCGCGGTCGAAATCGGAGGTGGAGTTCTCGATCTCGGAGCGGATCTGTGCCACTCTTGCCTGAATCTCCTCGGAGTTGCCCGCACCGTCGACAATGATGGTGTTCTCCTTGGTGATCTTGACCTGGCGTGCTCTGCCGAGCTGACCGAGCTGTGCGTCCTTGAGCTCAAGACCCAGATCTGCGGTGATGACCTCGCCGCCGGTCAGGATCGCGATATCCTTGAGCATTTCCTTGCGGCGGTCGCCGTAGCCCGGCGCCTTGATCGCTGCGCACTTGAAGGTGCCGCGCAGATTGTTCAGGATCAGCGTGGTCAGCGCCTCGCCCTCAACATCCTCAGCGATGATGACGAGCTTCTGACCGGTCTTGACGACCTGCTCGAGCAGCGGCAGCAGCTCCTGAATGTTGGAGATCTTCTTGTCGGTGATGAGCAGGAGTGCGTCGTCGTAGACAGCCTCCATCTTGTCGGTATCGGTGACCATGTAGGGGCTGATGTAGCCGCGGTCAAACTGCATGCCCTCGACGACCTCGCTGTAGGTCTCGGCGGTCTTGGACTCCTCGATGGTGATGACGCCGTCCTTGGAGACCTTCTCCATTGCCTCGGCGATCAGCTTGCCGATCTCGGCATCTGCGGAGGAGACGGTGCCGACTCTTGCGATATCGTCACTGCCCTCGACCGCCTTGGAGCTTGCCTTGACGGTCTCGACCGCAACAGCGACCGCCTTGTCGAGACCCTTCTTGAGGATCATCGGATTTGCGCCTGCCGCGATGTTCTTCATGCCCTCGCGGACGATCGCCTGTGCGAGCAGGGTCGCGGTGGTGGTGCCGTCGCCGGCAGCGTCATTGGTCTTGACGGAGACCTCCTTGACGAGCTGAGCGCCCATATTCTCGAACGGGTCATCGAGCTCGATCTCCTTTGCGATGGTCACGCCGTCATTGGTAATCAGCGGTGCGCCGAACTTCTTGTCGAGGACGACATTTCTGCCCTTCGGACCGAGGGTGATCTTGACGGTATCGGCGAGCTGGTCGATACCAGCCTGAAGCGCCTTTCTGGCGTCCTCGCCGTATTTGATCTGCTTTGCCATAGTGGTTCTGCTCCTTTCAGATAGCGGGTATAAGCCCTGAAATTACTCGACAACTGCGAGAATGTCGTTCTGCTTGACGATGGTATACTCGACGCCGTCGAGCTTGACCTCCGTGCCGGCATATTTGCTCAGCAGCACCTTGTCGCCGACCTTGACGTACATGGTGACTTCCTTGCCGTCCACGACGCCGCCGGGACCGACCGCGACGACCTCTGCGACCTGCGGCTTCTCCTGCGCGGAAGCGGTGAGAATGATGCCGCCCTTTGTCGTTTCCTCGGCCTCAGTCATTTTGATCACGACTCTGTCTGCCAAAGGTTTGATAGTCATTGTGCGTTCCTCCTGTTTCTGATTTCGCATTTAGCACTCTTTCTCTCCGAGTGCTAAACCTATTGTACCATGATTTCGGAAAAAATCAAGAGGTTTTCTGCCGATTTCATCTTTTTTGTAGGAAGATACAAAAGCGGATGATGTTGATACCGAAATTTTGGACAGAATGAAGGATGTAGGGAGAAGGCAGGAAGTGCGTTAGGAGTGAGCAGTGAGGAGCTGTTCCGCTGCCGTCATTTCTGCCGCTGCGGTAGGAGGGAGCGGGGGGATGCGGCAGAATCAACAGCAACTCCTCACTTCTCACTTCTCATTTTCCATTTCTCATTTCATCTCCGGTTGACAGGAAGGGGGAAAATGTGGTACAATAGATGTATATGCGCCGGAAACGGTGCGCGCAGAAGAAAGGAATGATCTTATGTTACTCAGCACGGTGTTCCAGACCGTCGGACCGCTGGAGCAGGACAATGTCGTCTTCCCGCGGCTCGGCATCGACATCAACGTCGATTCCACCGCATTCAAGCTGTTCGGCGTCGGCTTCACTTGGTACGGCGTCATCATCGCCCTCGGCATGATGCTCGCCATGATCTACGGCTTCAGCCGTATGCGCAAATTCGGGCTTGACCCCGACCGCGCCATCGACGGCGTCATCGGCGGCGTCATCGGCGGCATCATCGGCGCCCGCGTCTACTTCATCATCTTCCACTGGACCGAATACGCCGGCGACTGGAGAGCCATCTTCAATATCCGCAACGGCGGTCTCGCCATCTACGGCGGCATCATCGGCGCGCTTCTGGTCGGCTCGGCCGTCTGCAAGCTCCGCAAGGTGCGCCTGCTCCCGATGTTCGATATCGTCTCGCTCGGCTTCCTGATCGGGCAGGGCGTCGGGCGCTGGGGCAATTTCACCAATCACGAGGCGTTCGGCTGCAACACCGACGGGCTCTTCGGCATGTCCAGCGGCAAAATCCAGACCTATATCTCGCAGCATTTTTCCGACGGCTCCGTCGTCGCGACCGAGACCGTGCACCCCTGCTTCCTCTATGAATCCGCATGGTGCCTGCTGGGCTTTGTGCTGCTGCACATCGTCTCGAAGAAATGGCGCAAATTCGACGGACAGATTTTCCTGATGTATCTGCTCTGGTACGGCATCGGGCGCTTCTTCATCGAGGGGCTGCGCACGGACAGCCTCTACCTCGGCACGGTGCGCGTCTCGCAGGCGCTCGCACTGATCACCGCGGTTGCGGCACTGGTGCTGCTGATCGTCGGGTTCAGCCGTGTCAGACGCATGGGCGGCGACTATGTGCTCTATGTCAACTCGAAGGAATCGCAGGCGCTGCTCGAGGAGGCTGACCGCAAGGCTGCGGAATATGCCGGACGCAAGTCGAAGGATCAGCCTGCCGCGGAGGAAAAGACCGCTGTCATTCTAGCGGAGGAGGAGCAGAATGCCGATGCTGCGCAGGCTGTGCCGGATGCGGCAGAGGATGCCGTTCCCGAATCGGTGACAGATGTCCCTGAACCGGAAACAGCCGCCGCGCCGGAAACGGAAACCGTCGCGGAACCCGAATCGGAAACAGCCGCCGATGCACCTGCGGAATCCGGCAGCGACACGGAAAAACCGGAAGCGGAATAACGAGAGAAAGGGTGTTGCCCCATGCCTGCACAGTATGATATTTTCATCAGCTACCGGCGCGACGGCTCGGGCTTTCTGCCGCGTGCCGTGCGCGATACCCTCTCCGGCAGGGGCTACAGCGTCTTTCTCGACGTCGAGTCCATGCGCGCAGGCGGCTTTGACCGGCAGCTGCTCGAGACCATCCGCGGCTGCAAGGATTTTATTCTGGTGCTGTCGCCCGGCGCGCTCGACCGCTGCGTCAATGAGGGAGACTGGCTGCGGCAGGAGCTCGCCTGCGCGCTCGCCGAGCAGAAAAACATCATCCCGCTGCGGATGGACGGCTTTGAGGGCTTTCCGAAGCATCTTCCGGACGATATCGCCGCCGTGGAGCGTCTGCATTCCCTGCGCGTCTTTCAGGAGTATTACGAGGCGATGATCGACAAGCTCTGCAACTTTCTGCGTTCAGAGCCTGCCGCCGAAGCGCCCCGCACGGTCACGCTCCCGCAGACCGGAGCTGCACCGACCCGACCGCAGCAGCCCGCCGCCGATGTGCTCCCGCAGACCGCGGCTGAAAAATCCGACACGAAGGATTTTGTGATCAAAAACGGCGTGCTCGAAGCCTACACCGGCTCTGACGCGGAGGTCAAGGTTCCGGAAGGGGTAACGGTCATCGGCAAGCGCGCGTTCTACGAGAACAAAACTGTGCGGCGCATCGTGCTGCCCGAGGGCGTGACCGAGATTCAGGGCAGCAGCGTATTTGACAAGGAGCCCGGCGGCGCGTTCCGCAAATCGACGCTCGAGGAGATCGTGCTGCCGCAGAGCCTGCAGAAGATCGGCGACTGCGTCTTTGCAAATACCGAGCTGCAATCCGTCGAATTGCCCGCAGGGCTCCGGCAGATCGGCGATTTTGCCTTTTCCGCCACAAAGCTCGAAAGCATCACGCTTCCTCCGCAGATCATCTGGGTCAGCAGTTTCTGCTTCAATCTGTGCAGCCGGCTGAAAACCGTGCATCTGCCCGCGGGGATCCGCACGCTCGGCGGCTCCGCCTTTGCGCTCAGCAGGCTGGAGGAGATAGAAATCCCGGAGAGCGTGACGGAGATCGGCGGGAGCTGCTTCCGGCGCTGTGTCGCGCTCAGGGAGATCACTCTGCCAAAAGGTCTCACCAAGCTCCGCGACCGGGCGTTTCTGGAGTGCGGCAGTCTGGAGCGCGTGACGGTGCCGTCCGGTCTTGCCGAGATACAGCCGCTCACCTTTGCGGAGTGCCCGCGGCTGAAAACGGTCACGCTCTCAAGAGACGCGGTCATTGCCGATGATGCGTTTCAGGGCAGCCCGAATGTCCGGGTGGAATACGTTGACTGAACGCGCACAAAGGCGCAATGAAAAAACATAACGGAGGAAAACAAACATGGCACAGATCATCGACGGCAAGCAGATTGCCGCAAACGTCAAGGCACAGGTGCGCGAGGAGGTCGCGGCACTGAAGGAGAAGGGGCACAAGCCCGGACTGGCAGTTGTGCTGGTCGGAAACAACCCCGCATCGCGCGTCTATGTCTCCAACAAGGAGAAGGACTGCGCCGAGTGCGGCTTCGCGTCCTATGAATACGCGCTGCCCGAGGAGACCACCGAGGAAGAGCTGTTAGCGCTCGTCGATCAGCTCAACCGCGACGATACGGTCAACGGCATTCTTGTGCAGCTGCCGCTTCCGAAGCAGATCTGCGAGCAGACGATCCTGCACGCGATCTCGCCCGCAAAGGACGTCGACGCCTTCCACCCGGAGAACGTCGGGCATATCATGATCGGCGATTTCAGCTTTCTGCCCTGCACGCCCGCGGGCGTCATCGAAATGCTCGATGCGTCCGGCATTGAGATCGCGGGCAAGCACTGCGTCGTGATCGGCAGAAGCAATATTGTCGGCAAGCCGATGGCAATGCTGCTGCTGCACCGCTCCGGCACGGTGACGATCTGCCACTCGAAAACAAAGGATCTCGCAGCGCAGACCCGTCAGGCGGATATTCTGGTAGCGGCAGTCGGCAAGGCGGGCTTTGTCACGGCGGATATGGTCAAGGAGGGCGCTGTCGTGATCGACGTGGGCATGAACCGCAACGCGGAGGGCAAGCTCTGCGGCGACGTCTGCTATGACGAGGTCGCAAAGAAGGCTTCGGCGATCACGCCGGTCCCGGGCGGCGTCGGTCCGATGACCCGCGCCATTCTCATGCGCAACACGCTCACCGCCGCGAAAATGCAGCTGAAATAAGTGAGACAGAGTGTCAGGTGCGGAGCGAGAAGTGAGGAGCTGTTCCGTCATTTCTGTTTCTTCTGCTGCACAGAAGCTGCGCAGTTTGCTTGCAAACAAGGGACACCGCTATTATTCTTTTGCACAAAGGGGTAATCGTATTATGGCAAAGCGCAAGACCCTTCCGAAGAATTTCAAGGAGCTGGCGAAGTCCGGCGATCTGACCGCACTGCGCGAGGTCCTCGCCCAATGCGTGCCGGATGCGGCGGGCGGCAGTGCAAAGCAGTCCGCGCTGATGTACACCGAGCTGCCGCAGGTCATTCTGCGCGAGCTGCTCGATGCGGGCGCAGACCCCAACTTCACCGATATCTACGGCAATACGCCGCTGAGCGCCCATGCCTTCTTTGCGCCGGAGAATCTCCCGATGCTGCTCGAAGCCGGCGCACAGATTGACTTCCACACGGAGCAGGGCGAGACCGCGCTGCACCGTGCTGCCGGATTTTTCCGCGTCGAGGGGGTGCGTGCGCTGCTCGAAGCCGGCGCAGACCCCGAATGCCGGAGCGGCTGGCGTCACGACACCGCACTGCAGTGCATGCTGACGGCGGTGCAGCCGGTGTATATCCGGTTTGCCGCGCCGATCGCGGAGATGCTGCTCGCACACGGCGCTGTCATCACCGACGGCATGCGCGCACAGGTGCTGAAGATCGGGCATGAGTTTGAATTCTACCGCTCCGGCTTTGCCGCAGAGCTGCTCGGCGAGACCGATGCCGCACTGCAGGCGCTCTATGCAATGTTTGACGTTGAGCCGGTGCAGCCCCGCTCGATGCACGACGGCAGATCGCCGATCACGGCAGAGGGCGACACATGGACCGCGCAGTATGATTCGCTGTGGTCGCTGCTCGTGCCCGCCTCCGGGCATGCGGCGACCGTGCAGGGCGAGGCGATCCGCCTGATCGGGCGGCTGAGCCATGAGGTGCTCGACAACGGCTCGGTCAACTGGGATGACGACTTCGCCGCAATGGCAGCCGCACTCCCGGGATATCTGTCGCAGGGGAAGCAGCCCGCGCCGGGCAAGGTGCTCGCGGCAGCTGCGGAGATCAACGCGGAAACCTCGGAAAAGCAGTTTGCGGCGCTTGCAGAGGCGGTCGTGAAGTGGATCGCCGCAAACCCCGACCCGATCCCGCTCGGCGAGGTTTCTTATTACAGATAAGTGCGAAAAACCGAATGTCAAGGAGGAGGCAGAAGGCAGGAGTGAGGAGTTGTTCCTTCTCCTCCGAAAAGCGGGGGCGCTGCGGGGCTTGGTGCTCTGCCGCATTCAAAATCCATGTGCACAGCGCGTACCGCAACGCCTCACTGCGCACTCCTAACTTGATGATCTCTCGCGAAACCGGTGTTTGCTCACCGGAATCCTGAATCTCAAACTGGAGCTGATTTATGTCTGAAACAACACAGCAGCTGCGCCGCGGCGGATGGTTTTGCCGCGGCATGCTGCACGGTCTGCCGATCGCGCTCGGATATCTGTCCGTATCGTTCGGCTTTGGCATCATGGCAGTGCGTGCGGGCATGAGCGTGACCGAAGCGACCCTCATATCCCTGCTCAACCTGACCTCTGCGGGACAAGCCGCCGGGGTCAGTGTCATCGCTGCGGGCGGGAGCCTTGCCGAAATGGCACTGGTGCAGCTCACGATCAACATTCGCTATGCCCTGATGGCGCTCTCGCTGTCGCAGAAATGCAGCCCGCGCTTCCGTCTGCTGCAAAGGCTGACCGCGGCATACGGCATCACCGATGAAATTTTCGGTGTCTGTGCGGCACAGCCCGGTCAGATCGAGCCGCCCTATATGTGCGCGATGATTCTGGTCGCGGCGGCAGGATGGGTGCTCGGGACCTTTCTCGGCGCCTTTGCCGGGGCGCTTCTGCCCGCCTCGGTGACTGCCGCACTCGGCATCCTGCTCTACGGCATGTTCCTCGCGATCATCGTGCCGCCCGCGCGCAGGGATAAGGCGATTCTCTGCGCGGTGCTGATCGCCGCGGCACTGAGCATTCTGTGCAGATATCTGATCCCGGCGCTCTCGGAGGGCTTTGCTGTCATTCTCTGCGCGGTGACGGCATCGGTCGCAGCGGCACTGCTCTTTCCGCGCCCCGATGAGGAAGAGGAGGGCAGCACATGAATCATGCAGTCTATATCGCGGTGATGGCGGGCGTGACCTATCTGATCCGCGTGATCCCGTTCGGCTTTTTCCGCAAGAAGATCAAGTCGCGATTCCTGCGCAGCTTCCTCTATTATATCCCCTACGCCGTGCTCAGCGCGATGACGCTCCCGGCGATCCTCTACAGCACGGGCAGCCTGCCGACCGCGATCGTCGGGACGGCTGCGGCGCTGGCGCTGGCGTTCTTCGGGCTGCCGCTGATCGTTGTGGCGCTCGCCGCCTCGCTCGCGGCGTTTCTCACAGGGCTGTTTCTTCAGTAATTCATGAGAAATGAGAAGTGAGAAATGAGCAGTGAGGAGTGAGGAGTTGTTCCGTGGCTGACATTCCTTCCGCTGTATTGCGCAATGCAAAAAAATGGGAGCATCCCGCCGTCAAAGGCGGGACACTCCCGGTGTTGATAAAAGGGGAATGCGTGCATGTCAGTTTGCTTCACTTTTTTCGTCAATCTGTATCAGCGTCATGTGATACCGATCGGGCACTGGATTTGGGGAGTATCGCGCCATAAGAAGGCGCTTTAGCGCCGTGTGTTACGCAGAACTGGGAGGCTCCGCGTAAAAGTACCCGGAGGGAAATGCCCGCGGGGGCTCCCCGCCGCGCCAGCGCCTTGCGGTCACGCAAATTGGGTGAGGATGCAAAACGGCTCGCGGAGCCAAAATGCCCGCGCGGGCTCCGCGCCCAGCGGGGGCTCCCCGCTCCCGCAAACAGGCACGCGGCTGATGATCAGTCAGCCGCGTGCCTGTGAAGAAGTAGAGAGGTATCTTATTCATGATTACAAGATTAGTATAACATATATTCCGGCGGAATGTTGGAGCTTTTTCTCAACATTCCGTGAATAAAGTGTGAATTTGCGGAGGGAAACGATGGAACTGCTCACCCCGATCTTCGACAGCCACGCGCATTATACCGATTCTGCCTTTGATGCGGACCGCGAGGAACTGCTCGGCAGCTTTCCGTCGCGCGGCATTGTGCGCTGCATGACCTGTGCGACCAGTCTTGCCGACGCGCCGCAGAATCTCGCGCTGGCACACCGCTATCCAGAATTGCTCGTAACGGCGGTCGGCGTGCACCCGGAGTGTCTCTCGGGACCCGATGTGCCGCCCGAATTTCCCGTTCTGCCGGACGATTACCTCGACCGGCTGCGGGCATGGGCTGCCGACCCCGCCGTGCACGCGATCGGCGAGATCGGGCTCGACTACCACTACGAGGGCTATGACGCCGCCGAGCAGCAGCGCGTTTTGCGCGAACAGCTCGCACTGGCAAAGACACTCGGGCTTCCGGTCATTCTGCACTGCCGCGAAGCGATCGGCGACATGGTCTCGATCCTGCGCGAATTTGCGCCGCTCTCCGGCGTGATGCACTGCTTCCCCGGCTCTGCGGAGACCGCACAGGAGGTGCTCGCAATGGGGCTGTATATCGGCTTCACCGGGGTCATCACCTTCAAGAATGCGAAAAAGCCGCTCTCGGCGCTGCGCTCGGTGCCGCATGACCGGCTGCTCGTCGAGACGGACTGCCCCTATATGGCACCGGTGCCCTACCGCGGCAAGCGCTGCGACAGCACCATGCTGACCGAAACGCTCGCGGTCATGGCGCGCGAAAAGGACGTGACCGTTTCAGAGATGGCACAGATCACAGCGGAGAACGCCGCAAGGCTGTTCCGCTGCCCGATCTGAGAAGGGAGGATCCGATGAAACGTCTGTCTGCTGCGCTGCTGGCTGCGCTGACGGGCAGCGCCTGCCTGAGCCTTCGTTCAACTGCCGAATCGGTGACGCTTGCCGGAGACTGCGACGGCGACGGCACGGTCACGGTCGCCGATGCCGTGATGCTGGTGCGCTGCCTGACCGAGCTGCTGCCTGAGAGTCAGCGCTTCTGCCCGCAGAATGCCGACCTCGACGCCGACGGCGCGGTCACACTCGCGGATTATACCGCGCTGCTGAGGTGCCTGTCACAGCAGCCGCCGGAGCAGCGCAGCACGCCCTATCGCATGCTGATGGACAGCAACGGCGCACTCTGTGCACTCACGCCCGAGGGCACGCTCTACACATGGGGCAATTCCATCTACGGGCAGCTCGGCAACGGCGCGCGCAAGACAGTCACTGAGCCGGTGCCCGTGCTGGAGCATGTGGCGCAGGTCACGTTCGGTTTGTGTATGACCGCGGCTGTCACAGACCGCGGCGAGCTTTACACATGGGGCTGCAACCACTCCGGAAGGCTCGGCAACGGTCGGCTCCCGACCGAGGATGATTACACTGCCACAGACACCGATGTGCTCATCCCGGAGAAGATCATGGATCATGTTGTCACGGCCTGCGCTGCCGGCAGCTACGGCGCCGCAGTGACCGAGGACGGCGGGTTCTATATCTGGGGCGGCGTACCGCTGCAGTATGTGACCGAATTCCCCCAATACCCCGAACCGACGCGCATTGCAGACCGCGTTGTCACGGCGGCACTCGGCAGCAACCGATACTATACCGTCGGCGAAGACGGCGTGCTGCGGACACAGGGCTTCTGCAGTCTCAGGCGCGGACCGGAGCCGGAGGTGCTGCTCGAGGGCGTCCGGTCGGTCACGGCATGGAACAATTCCGGCGCGGCGATCATGCAGGACGGCAGCCTGTACACATGGAGCTTTGACAACTACAGCACCGGTGAGGACTACGCGCTGTCGAAGGCACCGGAATGTATTCTGGAGGAGCCGGTCCGCACGGTGCACGGCAGCGGCAATACGCTGTATATCATCACCGAGCAGAACGAGCTCTATGTCCGCGGCAAAATCCCGGCGTGGGTCGGCGAGGTCGAGGGCGCGGAGACCGAGCGCCCCTCGGACGGCTCCGGCGAGGCGCCCCCGGAGGACCCCGACAGCCCGATCATCGGCATCGTCATCATCGAGCCGCCGGCCGGCTCTGACGGAACGCCTGCGACCTATGCATCGCAGCCGCTCAAGGTCGCCGAGGGCATTGCGGATGCGTGCGGCACCGGCGACAACCGCCTGTGCGGCTATTTCACTGCGAACGGGCGCATGTTCCTGACCGGTTCCAACAGCCCCTATCCGCTCGGCATCGGCGACAAGACCAACAAGACCGACACGCCGGTCGAGATCCTTCTGCCCGCACCGAGCGGCGAAGGCGAATCATAAATCCCTTTTCGGTGTTGTGCTGCTGAAATAAATCGGAATTTGGAGGACAGTCATGAAAGTTGCAATATGCGAGGATACAGACTGGCTGCTATCAGAAGAAGCATACTCGATCTATGCTCCCTGCATGTATCATCCCACATGCGAGGACTATAAGACACAGATGGAAGGCTTTTTACAAGCTTCATCGGTGAAAGTATTTGTATGTGAAGATCGAAACAGAAAAACCGGCATGATGGTTCTGAAGTTTTCAGAAACTGCCGCGGAGATCATCGGAATTGCCGTGTCTGAAAAGCTCAGACGTCGGGGAATCGGAAAGCAGCTGATCTTAAGCGCGATGGAGTTAGAAGGAATAGGAAGAATCGAAGCGCAGACGGACGATGATTCAATTGGTTTCTACCGCAGATGCGGTTTTTCTGAGGAGAAAAGCATCATTGATTATCCCGATGGGTCAGTCATTCGTTATAACTGCATTCTGAACAAATAGACAAATTCTGATTTACCGCAGGAACACTTTTCTGAAATGGGAGTTCCAAAAAAGGAGTTCCAAAAAAGGAGTGCCATATGGAAGAGCATAAGCCCAGAAACGCCTTTGATATCCCGAAAACCTTCTATTTCCAGAGCGGAAATACCCACACGGGCAGCCGCGGCAGGCTGCGCTACCGCGTCGAGCCCGCAGACGGCGTGCTGCATATCGCGGTCTGGCGGCAGGATATCTGCTATGAGCTGGCGCAGGAGCGCGGCATCATCGCAGCAGCCGCGGAATATCCCGTCAGCGAGGAGGGCTTTCAGCAGATGCTGGATTTTCTCCAGCAGGAATATGAGAAAACGGAGGGAACAACATGAGAGAACTGTCTGTCAGCGCGGTGACGGAAACCGTCAGACGCCTGTGCATCGAGGCGAACAGCGTGCTGCCGGAATCGCTGGCGGCGTGCATCCGCAGCGGCGCGGAAAAGGAGCAGTCTGAGGCGGGCAAAGCGGTCTTTGCCGACCTCTGCGCCAATCTGGACGCGGCGGCTGAGACCGGTCTGCCGATCTGTCAGGACACCGGCATGGCGGTGATCTTCCTTCAGATCGGGCAGGACCTGCACCTCACGGGCGGCGATCTGCGGCAGGCGGTCAATGCGGGCGTCGCGCAGGGCTATCTCGAGGGCTATCTGCGGTGCAGCGTGGTCGGTGACCCGCTCGGGCGCGTCAACACCGGCAACAACACCCCCGCCGTGCTGCATATCGACATCGTGCCGGGCGACCGGCTCCGCATCGACGTCTGCCCCAAGGGCTTCGGCAGCGAGAATATGAGCGCGCTGCGGATGTTCACGCCGGCGGCATCGCAGGCGGATATCGTCGGATTTGTCGCCGACACGGTGCGGAAAGCCGGCTCGAACCCCTGCCCGCCGATCGTGCTCGGCGTCGGCATCGGCGGCGACTTTGAGCAGTGCGCGTATCTCGCGAAAAAGGCGCTCTGCCGCGATATTGCCGTGCGCAACGAAGCACCGCTTTATGCCGCGCTCGAGGCGGAAATGCTCGCGGCGGTCAACCGCATCGGCATCGGACCGCAGGGCTTCGGCGGAACGGTCACGGCGCTGGCGGTCAACATCGAGCAGGCGCCGACGCATATCGCCGGGCTGCCCGTCGCGGTCAATGTCGGCTGCCATGTCACGCGCCACGCATCGGCGGTTTTATGAGGCGCGAACGCAATGGTCTACACTGCGAGAATCGAACAGACGCCGGACTGCCCGAAGCGCATGCGCTATTACCCGGCGACCGACAGCTTTCGCGAGAAGGACATGCCGGATGTGCCCGATGCGCTGAGATTTCCCTATCCGACGGGCTGGCTGACGGAATCGGGCACGCCGCCCTGCGAGCACCTCGATGTGATCGTGCTGACGGCGGCGCACTGTGTCCTCGGCGCCTGCATCCCCGTGCGCGTGATCGGGGTGTTTCTCCGCCGCGACGGCGACCACAAGCTCGCTGCCGTCCCCGCGGAGGCTGCGGTCAGTGATCTGGCTGCGCTCCCGGCGGAGCAGCGCGCGGTTCTGGAGCGGCATTATCCGCCGCAATATTCCGGGGAGGGCTGGTTCGGCGCAGAGCAGGCGGCGCGCGTGATTGCGGACTATTTCGCCCGTCCGAAGCGCAAATTCATCATCACCGTGCAGCACACCGAATCGGAGCACCATGTCAGCGGCATGATCGGCGCGCGGCACGACTGGGCGCTGACCGCACGCGGGCGCGAGCAGGCGTATGCGATCGGGAAATGGCTGCTCTGGGAGGACTGCGACCGCGCCTATGAGATGTATGTCTCGACGCAGAAGCGCGCGGTGCAGACCGCCGGGGAGATCAACCGCACGCTCGGCATTCAGCCGGTGTCTGAGGAGCGGCTCTGCGAGGTCGGCGCCGGGCAGGGCAAC
>JAEEGL011860011.1_pt1 | contig 29791 bp, 27 predicted proteins | sample 9134231 | NCBI WGS metagenome assembly JAEEGL01 (sample SAMN16246548, study PRJNA631951) | gut metagenome | biome: gut microbiome; feature: rumen; material: fiber-attached | host: Bos | place: Iran: Karaj | collected 2018-10
CTCGGAACCGACAACGCCATGAACATGCTTCGTGAGACAAAACCCGACTGCTTCTCCGACATGGTGCGTATTTCCGGTCTGTCCCACGGAACAAACGTTTATCAGAACAATGCACAGGATCTTATCAAAAACGGTATATGCACTCTGAAAGAGGCTATATGCACCCGAGATGACATCATGTTGTATCTGATCAACAAAAAGCTTCCGCCGGGCCATGCCTTCAAGATCATGGAAAGTGTTCGAAAGGGAAAGGGCCTTACCGAAGAATGGGAAGCGGAGATGAGGGAGCACGATGTTCCTGACTGGTATATCGGTTCCTGCAAAAAGATCGAGTATATGTTCCCGAAGGCACATGCGGCTGCCTATATTATGATGGCTTTCCGTGTTGCATGGTTCAAGGTTCATTATCCCCTGCATTATTATGCGGCATATTTCGGCATAAGGGCGGCGGCCTTTGATTACGAACTTATGTGCCTCGGAAAAGAGACCCTGATCAAAAACATGACCGAGATCAAAGAGGCCATAGACAATAAGACCGCTAAGGCCAAAGATGAGACTACCTATATGAATATGAAGAGCGTGCTGGAAATGTACGCAAGAGGCTATGAGTTTATGCCTATCGACATATTCAGGGCAAAGGCTCACGCCTTCCAGGTAATTGACGGCAAAGTTATGCCTTCCTTCGACTCTATCCAGGGCCTCGGAGAAAAAGCTTCCGACCTTATGTTCGAAGGCTGCAAGGGCGGCCCCTTCACCTCGAAGGAGAACTTCAAGGAAAGAACAAAGGCTCCGCAGAGCGCGGTGGATACGATGGCAAGACTCGGATTATTGGGAAATCTCCCCGAGCACGACCAGTTTTCATTTATGGATCTGTTCAAATTGGAGTGAATTTTCTGAAAATACACTCAAAAAAAGATTAAAGTTTTACTTGATTTTTTCGTACTGCTGATGTATAGTAGTACACGGCTCGTTGGTCAAGAGGTTAAGACGTCGCCCTCTCACGGCGAAATCACCGGTTCGATTCCGATACGAGCTGCTACTGTTTTTTAACAGCCCAACCCAAACGACAAAGAACCATTTCGGTTTCTTTGTTTTTTTTTACCCTTGAGAAATATTCGGTTGAAAATCAGCCTGATTTGTTCTATAATCGTAAAAGTTTTTGTAATCAAGCCAATACTTGTTTTAGGAGAGTCATATGAAACAGTTTAGTTCAAATGAATTGAGAAATGCCTGGATAAAGTTTTATGAGGAAAGAGGACATGTGAACTGCGGAGCGGTTTCCCTTGTTTCCGACGGTTCCACGGGAGTTCTGTTCAACGTTGCGGGTATGCAGCCTCTTATGCCTTACCTTCTCGGACAGAAGCATCCTCTCGGAACGAGACTTTGCAACGTTCAGGGCTGTGTACGTACCAATGATATCGATTCCGTAGGCGACAAGAGCCATGTCACGTTCTTCGAGATGATGGGAAGCTGGAGCCTCGGTGATTATTTTAAAGAAGACAGATGCAAATGGAGCTTTGAGCTTCTTACACAGGTTTTCGGCTTTGATGCCGATCATCTTGCCGCTACGGTTTTTGCGGGCGATGAGAATGCTCCCAGAGACGAGGAGGGCGCACAATTCAGAATCGCATCCGGTTTCAAGAAGGAAAACATATTCTATCTTCCCGCCGAAGACAACTGGTGGGGTCTTGAATTCGGTCCCTGCGGTCCCGACAGTGAGATGTTCTATGTTGCCGATGTTCCGGACTGCGGTCCCGACTGCGGACCCGGCTGCCATTGCGGAAAGTACACCGAGCTCGGAAACGATGTATTTATGCAGTATGAAAAGCATAAGGACGGAAAGCTCACACCTCTTGCAAAGAAGAACGTCGATACCGGCTGGGGACTTGAGAGAAACCTCGCTTTCCTGAACGGCACAAAGGATGTATATAAGACGGATCTTTTCGTTTCCGCTATCTCTTACATCGAGAAGAAGTCCGGAAAGAAATACGATGAGGACGAAGAACTCACCAGATCCATGAGAATACTTGCAGATCATACCAGAACAAGCGTTATGCTTATCGGTGACGAGGCAAAGCTTACACCCTCCAATGCAGGCGCGGGCTATGTTCTCAGAAGACTTATCCGCCGTGCCGTAAGACACGGAAGAAAGCTCGGACTTACCAAGGCAGATCTGATCAGCATTGCAGCTATCTATATCGATGAGGTTTATTCCGAGAGTTATCCTCTCCTTAAAAAGAACAGAAGCTTCATCCTTGACGAATTCGAAAAGGAAATCAGCCGTTTTGAGAGCACTCTTGAAAACGGAATGAAGGAATTCAGAAAGATCCTTGACAAGGTCAAGGAAGAAAAGAAGACCAATATCGACGGAAAGACAGCATTCTATCTGTATGATACCTTCGGCTTCCCTCTTGAACTCACCACCGAGATGGCTGAAGAAGAAGGAATATCCGTTGATGCGCAGGGCTTCGACAAGGCTATGGAAGAACAGAAGAACAAAGCAAGAGAAGGAAAGAGCTTTGCTCAGAAGACCGTTACCTCCGTATTTGACAGCCTCGGCGAAAACGTGACTTCAGAGTTCGCAGGCTATGATAGGCTTTTCTTCGAGGAGACCATCGTTGCCGCAGCAGACGAAGAGAAGCTCACCGACGTTCTCAAAGAAGGCGAAAACGGAAGCCTTGTATTCAGGAAGACACCGTTCTATGCAACAATGGGCGGTCAGCTTCATGATACCGGTGTTATAACGACTCCCGACGGAACCTTTAGAGTTACCGATGTGACAAAGATGCCCGGAAACAGGATAGCTCATTTCGGCTATGTTGAGAAAGGCTGCATAAAGACGGGAAGCAATGCGACTCTTTCGGTTGATGCCGAAAAGAGAGCAAAGACCTGCAGAAACCATACTGCAACCCACCTTCTTCAGAAGGCATTGCAGATCATCCTCGGAGATCAGGTTGCACAGCAGGGCTCTTATCAGGATACGGAAAGAACAAGGTTCGACTTCAGCTGCTCACGTCCCGTTACAAAAGAGGAGCTTCGTAAGGCAGAAGAGATCGTAAACCGTGCGATAGAAGAAAACATTAAGGTCACCACCGATGTCATGGCTGTCGAAGATGCTAAGAAGACCGGCGCAATGGCACTGTTCGGAGAAAAGTACGGAAAAGAAGTAAGAGTCGTTTCCGTAGGCGATTTCTCAAAGGAACTCTGCGGCGGTACTCATGTTTCATATACCGGTGAGATCGGTTCGTTCAAGATCCTTTCCGAAAGCGGTATCGCAGCAGGCGTAAGAAGGATCGAGGCAGTTACCGGATCAAACGTTCTGGCATATTTCAACAACCTTGAGAACATGCTGAACTCCGCTGCGGCAACGGCTAAGACGACACCCGACAAACTGAGCGAGAAGATCGAGCAGCTCTTCGCACAGATCAAGGCACTTTCTTCGGAAAACGAATCCTTAAAGAGCAAGGCGGCAAATGATTCCATGGGCGACATCGAGAAGGAGAGCTTCGACCTCGGCAGCACAAAGGTCGTTGTTACCGAAGTCAAGGGCATCGATGCAAACGGCCTCAGGACTCTCTGCGATTCCTTAAAGGAAAAGTACAGCGATGTATATGCGCTTGTTATCTCCGAAGCAGACGGAAGAGTAAACATCGTTTCGATGGCATCGGATACTGCGGTTAAGAGAGGCGCTCATTGCGGAAATCTTATCCGTGAAGTTGCGGCCATCCTCGGCGGCGGTGGCGGCGGAAGACCCAATATGGCACAGGCCGGCGGTAAGGATGCTTCGGCTATCGGAAAGGCCGTTGAAAGGGCAAAAGAGATAATTAAGACACAGATCGCATAATTTTTCGGCTTTTTTGATGTTTTTTGGCTCAAACCCTTGACATTTACGGGCTTTGATGCTATAAAGTTATACGATATACGACTAGTTAAGAGTGGATGCAAATCCACTCTTTACTTTTGCAAAGGTTTTTGACGGAAAATAACAGGAGAAACGAATGTCAAAGAAAGACGATTACATTTCAAAGACGGAGAAGATCGCGGCTCCGATCTGCGAGGAACTGAGTTTTGAACTTGTGGATGTGGAGTTCGTGAAAGAAGCCGGAACCGATTACCTCAGGGTATTCATCGATAAGCCCGGCGGCATCACGGTGGATGAATGCGAGATCGTGAGCAGAAGAATGAATGATATCCTGGACGAACAGGATTTCATAGAGGAATCCTATATTTTTGAAGTCAGTTCCCCCGGACTCGGCAGAGTGCTTAAAAAGGACAAGGATTTCAAAAGAAGCATAGGAGAAGAGGTTGAAGTAAAACTCTTCAAAGCCGTTGAAGGACTTAAGGAATTCAATGCCTTCCTTAAAGACTTTGACGATAATACGGTCACTCTTTCAAAGGAAGACGAAACCGTTATCACTGTAGACAGATCAAATATTGCAAAGATCAACCTTGCGGTTCACTTTTAAATACAGGAGGATAAAGAAATGGCAGCCAGGAAAAAAACAACAGCAAAGGCAGCGCCGGCAGAGAAGAACGAATTATTGGAAGCATTGGAGTTAATTGAGAAAGAAAAAGGCATAACAAAGGATTTCATGATAGAAACTATTTCAAATTCCATTGCAACTGCCTGCAAAGATGAATTCAAGAACGGTGAGAACATTAAGATCAATTTTGATGAGATCACCGGCACCTTCAAGGTATTTGAAGAGAAGACCGTAGTGGACGTTGTTGAAAACGAAGCCCTTGAGATCTCCAAGGAGGAAGCAAGATTCCGCTTCGGCAATCCTTATGAGGTGGGCGACATCGTAAGCATCGAGGCAACTCCCAAGGATTTCGGAAGAAAGGCCGCTAAGAAGGCAAAGGACGTTATCATCCAGAAGATCCATGAAGAGGAAAGAAGAGCCCTTTTCAAGACCTATCAGATGAAGGAGAACGACATCGTTACCGGAGAGATCCAGTGCTTCCAGGATCCCGACAGAGGTAACTACAATATCATCGTTAAACTCGGAAAGATAGAAACCGTCCTTACGGTTGCCGAGCAGATCAAGGGCGAGGAATTCTACAAGAACGAGAGAGTCAAGCTCTATGTAACAAAGGTTGAAGACGGTCCGAGAGGCTTCAGAGTTTCCGTTTCCAGAACTCATCCGGACCTTGTAAAGAGGCTTTTCGAACAGGAAGTTACCGAGATCTCCGACGGTATCGTCGAGATCAAGGGCATATCCAGAGAGGCGGGTCAGAGAACAAAGATCTCCGTTTATTCACACGATCCAAACGTTGATCCCGTCGGAGCATGCGTAGGTGTTAACGGACAGAGAGTTAATGCGATCGTTGACGAATTACACGGTGAAAAGATAGACATCATCGTCTGGGATGAAGATCCCGCGGTCCTTATCGCAAATGCACTCAGCCCCGCAAAGGTAGTTTCTGTTACAGTTGATCCCGCAGAGAGAAAAGCAAGGGTCATCGTTCCCGATTACCAGCTTTCACTTGCGATCGGCCGTGAAGGACAGAATGCAAGACTTGCCGCTAAGCTTACCGAGTACAAGATCGACATTAAGTCCGAATCTCAGGATGCCGAGCAGACAGATGAGGTTGCTGAAGACTATTCCGAAGAAGCATATTCCGAAGAAGAGGTTTCCGAAGAGGAATAAAAAATGGCAGATAAAAAGATCCCTATGAGAAAATGCACCGGCTGCGGCGCGGTAAAGTCCAAGAAAGAGCTTATCCGCGTGCTGAGAACGCCGGAGGGAGAGATAAAGATAGACAAAACAGGCAGGGCAAACGGCCGAGGAGCATATATATGCGATTCAAAGGCCTGCTTTGACAAGGCCAGAAAAACCGGCGCCATAGCAAGATCGCTTTCGGTTTCGATATCCGAAGAGATTTACGAAAGCCTCGGTACGGAGATCGAAAACAATGGATGAAACCTGTGAAAGAAACCTTCTTTCCCTTCTCTCGCTTATGCAGAGAGGGGGAAAGCTTCAAAGCGGTGAATTCCAGACTGAGAATGCCGTAAAGTCCGGAAAGGCCTTTTGCGTTATTGTGGCAGGCGATGCTTCCGATAACACAAAGAAACTTTTTAATGATAAATGTTCGTTTTATAAGGTGCCGCTCGTATGTTTCGGCACAAAGGAGGGACTTGGACACGCAATAGGTAAGGAAGAACGCTCATCTGTTGCAATTATGGATGAAGGCTTTGCGAAAAGCTTTCAAAAGAAGATGTTAACCTTTGAAAAGATCATGAAGGAGTCCAATTAATGGCAAAAAAGAGAATCAACGAATTATCGGGAGAACTTAACGTTTCAAACAAAGAAATAATCGACTTCCTGAAAGCGCATAACGTGGAAGTCGCAAGTCACATGAATACAATAGATGAGGATGCGATCAAAATGGTGAACGACCATTTTGGTAAGAAAAAAGCTGCTCCCGTAAAGAGTGATGCGCCCAGAACAGGTGTTGCGCCGGCAGGACAGGCTCAGGCAAGACCCGTTCGCAGACCCGGAGATGCACCCAATCCCAATGCTCCCAAAAGGCAGATGCTCAGCGGCCCCGAAGAAAAGAGACAGCAGCTTGCCCAGAGAAAGCAGATGAATGACGGCACAAGACCCGCACAGCCCGTCCGCAGGATGCTCGACGGCCCCGAAGAAAGAAGACAGCTGCAGCAACAGCAGGCGCCCAGAAGGCAGATGCTTAACGGTCCTCAGGACAGACGCAGCTATGCTTCCGCACAACAGAGACCTCAGAGACCCGCAGGCGCGAGACCGAGCGGTGCAAGGACTATCAACGGTGTAAAGATCTCGAGTGATGACGGTGATAATCGTCTGATCCACGGAAGCTTCAGGACCGAGGAGGAACTTGAGGCATTAAAGAGAGAAAAGATCAAAGAGAACCAGGCTAAGCGCGACGCCGAGAGGATCAAGGCGGAAAAAGCAGCTGCGGAAAAAGAAGCACTTGCAAATGAGCTTGCTGCAAAAGCGCGCAAAGAAGCTGCCGAGACAGAAAAGAGTTTCGAAGAGCAGAGAGCTCAGGAAGAGGCCGAAAGACTCAAGAAAGAGCAGGCTGCAAAGGCTCTTGAAGAAGCAAAGGCCGCTGAAGAGGCAAAGAATGCTCAGAAGGAAGAACCCGCAACTGTCGAAACTCCCGAAGTTGCTCCCCAGCCCGAGAAGGTATTTAAGACCGTCGGCGGTCCGGTTCGTCCTCATATAATCAAGCGTGCAGGTGCAGAAGGCATCAACCGCGCCAATCTTACAGACAGAAAAACAGACCGTCCTCAGAACGGTGAAAGAAGATCTCAGAGCGGCGAAGGCCGTCCCGAAAGAAGATCCGATCTCAGGGATCAGGGACGCGGCGACCGTCAGAACGGAATGAGGAACGGAAATGCAGGAGGCGCGGCACGTCCCGGTGCAGATCGCAATCACTACCAGGAAAAGGGAAGCAGATACGACGGCAACAACCGCGGCCACAGCAACCTGTTTGAAAATAAGGATCAGAGAAGCTACGCCGGCAATGCTTCCGCAGGCGGACAGAGAGATAACAGAGGCCGCAACAGCGGATTCTCCACAAGACCCCAGAATTCCTTTGGCGGCGGTAAGGACGAGGAGGATTCAAGGCCCGTATCGCATTCAAGGGATGCAAAGAAGAGAAGCAACGCTCCCGAGATCGCAGAATCCTTAAAGCAGAATAACCGCAGAAACGATAAGAGCAAGGACAGGGAAAAGGCAAACAAGCGCTTTGAAGATTATGATGAGATGCAGGGTGCAAAGAAGGGCAAATCCAAGGATCCCGACAGGGCAGGCGCTTTCCATAAGCCCGAACCCGTTAAGGCCGAGGTCGCGGAAGATGCGATCAAGACGATCACCCTTCCCGATGTTATTACCATCCAGGAACTTGCTGATAAGATGAAGATCAAGGGCGGCGAGATCGTTAAAAAGCTTTTCCTTGCAGGAAAGGTATACTCGCTGAACTCCGATATCACATTTGAAGAAGCCGAGAATATCGCTCTCGAATACGAGATCATCGCAGAGCACGAGGAGAAGGTCGATATGGTTGCCGAACTCCTCAAAGAGGATGAGGAAGATCCCGCAAATATGGTTAAGCGTCCTCCCGTTGTATGCGTAATGGGACACGTTGACCACGGTAAAACTTCCCTTCTCGACGCTATCAGAACGACCAATGTTACCGCAAGGGAAGCCGGCGGAATCACCCAGCATATCGGTGCATATATGGTCGAGATCAACGGCGAGAAGATCACCTTCCTTGATACACCCGGACACGAAGCATTCACCGCAATGCGTATGCGCGGCGCAAATTCGACGGATATCGCCATCCTTGTTGTTGCCGCAGACGACGGCGTAATGCCTCAGACTATTGAAGCGATCAACCACGCAAAGGCTGCGGGCGTTGAGATCATAGTTGCGATCAACAAGATAGATAAGCCTACGGCTAATATCGAGAGAGTTAAGCGTGAGCTTACCGAATACGGCCTTGTTGCCGAGGAATGGGGCGGAAGCACGACATTCGTTCCTGTATCCGCACGTACTCACGAGGGCATAGAGCAGCTCCTTGAAATGATCATTCTTGCTGCGGACGTCCTTGAATTAAAGGCTAACCCCAACCGTCAGGCAAGAGGTATCGTTGTCGAGGCACAGCTCGATAAGGGACGCGGCCCCGTTGCGACCGTACTTGTACAGAAGGGTACGCTTAAGGTGGGAGACAATATCGTTATCGGTTCTTCCATGGGTAAGGTACGTGCTCTTATCAACGATAAACATGAAAAAGTTAAACAGGCAACACCTTCGATGCCCGTTGAGATACTCGGTCTGAATTCCGTTCCCAACGCAGGCGAAACCGTTGTTGCCACAGCAAGCGAGAAAGAAGCAAAGACTATTGCCAATGCTTATATCGCTCAGAATAAGGAAAAGCTCATTGCCGAGACAAAGGCAAAGCTTTCACTCGACGGTCTGTTCTCACAGATCCAGGCAGGCAATATCAAGGAGCTTAACGTCATCGTCAAGGCAGACGTTCAGGGTTCTGTTGAAGCGATCAAGCAGTCACTCTTAAAGCTTTCGAACAACGAAGTTGCAGTCAGCATCATCCACAGCGGCGTAGGTGCGGTCAACGAGTCCGATGCGACCCTTGCAAGCGCTTCCAATGCGATCATCATCGCATTCAATGTCAAGGCCGACAATACCGCTAAGGACATATGCGAGAGAGAAAAGGTCGACCTCAGAAACTACAGCGTCATCTACGATGCGATCGACGATGTCGAAGCTGCTATGAAGGGTATGCTGGATCCCATCTTCGAGGAGCAGGTCATCGCACATGCGGAAGTACGCCAGACCTTCAAGGCTTCGGGCGTCGGCATGATAGCAGGTTCCTTTGTGCTTGACGGTAAGATCATCCGTGGCTGCAAGGCTCGTATCTCCCGCGGCAAGGATCAGATCTTCGACGGTAACCTTGCTTCGCTCAAGCGCTTTAAGGACGATGTGAAGGAAGTAAATGCGGGCTACGAATGCGGTCTTGTATTTGAAAAGTTCAGCGACCTTATGGAGGGCGACCAGATCGAGCTTTATCAGATGGTAGAGGTACCCAGAAAATGAAAAAAAACAGCATAAAAAACATTCGCGTGAGCCAGGAGGTCTTAAGGGAGCTTTCGAGCATAATCCGCGAGGAAGTTCACGATCCCAGGATCGATCCTTTTATGAGCATCGTGGATGTATATGTGGCTCCCGACTTAAAGACCGCCAAGGTCTGGGTGAGTGTTCTCGGCGGCGAGGAATCCAAAAAGGATACGCTTAAGGGACTTAACTCCGCTGCGGGCTTTATCCGCGGCAAGCTTGCCCATGCCATGAATATGAGGATCACGCCCGAGCTTACATTTGTTGTCGATCAGACCATAGAGTACGGCGTAAACATGTCCAAGAAGATCGATGATGTTATAGCGGCTCAGCCAAAGAGAGACGATGATTAACGGAATAATAAACATTTACAAGGAAGAGGGTTTCACATCCCATGATGTGGTTGCAAAGCTGAGAGGCATATTGCATTTCAAGCACATCGGGCATACGGGGACCCTCGACCCCATGGCAACGGGAGTGCTGCCCGTATGCATAGGCTCGGCTACAAAGCTGTGCGACATGGAAACGGCAAAAACAAAGATATATGAGACCGTGCTGCTGCTCGGAACGGCGACGGATACGGAAGACATTACGGGAAAGGTTATTATGACCCTTCCCGTTAATTGTGATGAGAAGGATCTGCTAAATGCCTTCGATAAGTTTACCGGTGACATTATGCAGGTTCCGCCGATGTATTCCGCAATAAAGCTTGAAGGGAAAAAACTCTACGAGCTTGCAAGAGCCGGGAAGACCGCGGAAGTAGCAAAACGTCCTGTGACCATATATTCGCTTGAGCTGATCTCTTCAACTTCCGATGAGAAAGGGCATTTAAGGGAAGCGAGGATAAGGATAACCTGCGGAAAGGGCACATACATAAGGAGCCTCTGCAGGGATCTCGGCGAAGCGCTCGGGACCTGCGGCTGTATGAAAGAACTTGTAAGGCTCAAGACCGGGAGATTTGAGATAGGAAATGCGGTAAAACTCTCGGATGTTGCCGCTGCTGCGGAGGCGGGCGAACCGGATAAGTACATTCTTCCGATCGACGAGTATTTTTCGGAATATGAGAAGATACAGACCAAAGAAGAGTTCGATAAGCTCGTAAGAAACGGAAATCCTTTACTCAAAAGTGAAGTCACGACCGCAGTAGAACGTGAATTTTACAGGGTTTATGATTCAACAGATGTGTTCTGCGGCATATACCGTTTTGACAAAAGAGATAAGAAACTCAAGCCGGAAAAAATGTTTCTTCCTATGTAGAATGAGGCTTTGGATCAAAGGAGACCGGTTTTGCGCATAATCAGAGATATTGAACAATTTAAGAGCCGGGGAACAGCGCTGACCATCGGAAAGTTCGACGGCGTGCATATCGGGCACAGAAAGCTTCTTGAAACACTGATGGATGAAAAAGGGAATCTTGAAAGCTGTGTCTTTACCTTTGATGTGAACAAAGACTGCAGTGTGCTGGATCACGATCACCGGATATGCTCGGAAAAGGAAAAGGAAGGTATATTGTCGGAACTCGGCATAGAAACGCTTGTGCTGTTTCCGTTTGACGATACCGCAGCTTCCATGCTTCCGGACGACTTTGTGCGGGATATCCTTGTTAAAAAGCTCAATGTTAAGCTTCTTGTTGTCGGTGATGATTTTCATTTCGGAAAAGACAGGCTCGGAGATACGGATCTCCTGATGAAGCTGTCAAAGGAGCTCGACTTCAGACTGATCGTAGTCGACAGGGAGGAGTTTGAAGGCTTTCCCGTATCGAGTTCAAGGATAAGAGAAGAGCTGCAAAAGAAGAATTATACCAAAGCAGGTGCAATGCTTGGGAGAGAATAAACAATAATTTTTGGCCTGTAAAGAAAAATACTTGACAGACCATTTTTTGTGTGTTAATATCAGACGGCTCTCGTTATAAGGGGGACCAATATTAGTATGGAACAACTGGAAAAAGCATACGAGCTCTCGATCTTATACGATTTCTACGGAAATCTCCTGAGCGACAGAAAAAAGCAGATATTCAACGATTATATACTAAACGACCTTTCGCTTGCCGAAGTTGCGGGAAACGAGGGTATGTCCAGACAGGGCGTTCACGATGCGATCAAGAACTGTGAAAAGAGCCTCGAAAAATACGAGCAGGCCCTTCATCTGGCGGAAAAATACAAAAAAGCATCCAAACTCTGCGATGAGATCGCCGAGATCGCCGAAAGCATAGGAGATCCGAGAGGCGAGCGTATCGCGGAACTTATAAAAGAGATCAGGAACAATGGCATTTGAATCATTAACCGAAAAACTTCAAAATGTATTTAAGGGACTCAGGGGTAAAGGCCGTCTTTCCGAAAATGATGTAAAGGCCGCAATGAAAGAGATCAAAATGGCTCTTCTTGAGGCGGATGTAAACTTCAAGGTAGTGAAGAAATTCATTGCCGATGTTACGGAAAGAGCGGTCGGCGAGGATGTGCTCACATCACTTACTCCCGGTCAGACAGTTATAAAGATAGTTAACGACGAACTCATTTCCCTTATGGGTTCCGAAAAAGCCGAGCTTACCTTCCTGCCCGCAAACGAGATCACCACGGTGATGATGTGCGGACTTCAGGGTGCAGGTAAGACAACGACCGCCGCAAAGCTCGCGGGCATATACAAGAACAAGGGCAAAAAGCCTCTTCTTGTCGCATGTGACGTTTATCGTCCCGCAGCCATCGAACAGTTAAAGGTAAACGGTGAAAAGGTCGGTGTTCCGGTGTTTGAGATGGGCACCGAAAAGAAGCCCATTGAAATAGTTGATGCAGCATACAGATATGCGGCAGAGAATAAGCTGAATCTGGTCATCATAGATACGGCAGGCCGTCTGCAGGTCGATGAGGCCATGATGAACGAGCTGGTGGAGATCACGGAGAAATATCCGATCACGAATTCACTGCTCACCGTAGATGCAATGACAGGTCAGGATGCGGTAAACGTGGCCGAGACCTTCAATGAAAAGCTTCCCCTCACGGGCGTCGTACTCACAAAGCTTGACGGCGATACCAGAGGCGGTGCGGCTCTTTCCGTTAAAGCGGTTACCGGACTTCCGGTCATATTCGCGGGTATGGGCGAAAAGGTAGAAGATCTCGAGCCCTTCCATCCCGACAGAATGGCTAACAGGATCCTCGGTATGGGCGATGTGCTTTCGCTTATCGAAAAAGCGCAGGCTGCCGTTGATGAGGAAAAAGCCAAAGAAATGGCGAGAAAGTTCAAGAAGGCGGAGTTTGATTACAACGATTATCTTGAACAGATCGGCCAGATGAAGAAGATGGGCGGCATTAAGAACATTATCGGTATGCTTCCGGGTATGGGCGCGCTCAAAGGTCTTGAGATCGATGAGGATATGTTCAAACCGGTTGTTGCGATCATAAGTTCGATGACACCCGAAGAAAGAGCAAACCCGAAGCTTATGAGTCCTTCGAGAAAACGCAGGATCGCAAAGGGCGCGGGTGTGGACATCGCTGAAGTCAATCGCCTTGTAAAGCAGGTGGAAGGCCAGAAGCAGATGATGAAGCAGATGAAGGGCCTTATGGGCGGCAAGCACGGCAAAGGAAGAATGCCGATGATGCCCGGAGGCTTCGGTAAAAAGGGCGGATTTCCGTTCTGAGCAAAACAGTATGTAATATCATCGGGATATTCATAAATAGATTACTTATCAAATGGAGGATAATAAAATGGTTAAGATCAGACTTAAGAGAGCCGGAGAAAAGAAGAATCCTTTCTACAGGGTCGTTGTTGCAGATGAGAGAGCACCTCGTGACGGACGTTTCATCGCTGAGATCGGAACATATGATCCCACAAAGGATCCCGCAGCATTCAACGTAGATGCAGACGCTGCAAAGAAGTGGATCTCCAACGGCGCTCAGCCCACACAGACAGTTGCTAACCTTTTTAAGAAGGCAGGTATTAAGTAGTATCAACAATCAGCGGGAGGGTTGGCAACATGATGAAAGAACTTGTTGAAACCATCGCTAAGGCGTTGGTAGATAATCCCTCCGAGGTCGTTGTGACCGAGGAGGACACCGATAAAGCGCTGGTAGTTTCCCTTAAGGTGGCTGAGTCCGATATGGGTAAGGTCATCGGCAAGCAGGGACGCATCGCTAAGTCCATCCGCACTGTGGTTAAGGCTGCTTCTGCGAAGGACGAAAAAAAGGTGATAGTGGAAATTTTACAGTAACAAAACGTTGGCGCATGTTTACGAAAAATAAGCATGCGCTTTTCGCTTAAAAAGCCTTGTCAAAAGGCATATGAGGAGAACGAATTGACCGAGAAAGACAAAATGCTCAGGGTGGGCGTGATATCAAACACACACGGCATCAGGGGCGAAGTAAAAGTTTATCCGACAACGGAAGACCTGAACCGTTTCGATTACCTGAAACAGGTATTTCTGGACAACGGAAAGGAGCTTATCGAGCTTGAAGTCGAAGGTGTGAAGTATTTTAAGGGCATGGCCATCCTTAAATTCAAGGGCTATGATAACATAAACGACGTTGAGCGCTGGAAACAAAGCGATCTTCTGGTAACAAGAGAGAATGCGATCCCCCTGGAAGAGGGAGAGTATTATATATATGACATCATAGGACTTCCGGTCTTCAGCGATGAAGATCCCGAAGAGCCGCTCGGCACACTTACCGAGGTGCTTCAGACAGGAGCAAATGATGTTTATGTTGTTAAGAACAAAAAGACAGGAAAAGAGGTGCTGATCCCCGCCATAAAGGACTGCAGCATCAATATTTCCCTTGAGGAAAAGAAGATCACGCTTCACCTGCTTCCGGGTATGGCTGATTAGAAGGCGAATATGAATTTCTATGTTATGACGCTGTTTCCCGATATGATCGAATCCTGTATGAAGGAGAGCATAATCGGGAGAGCAATCGATAAAGGAATATTGAATATAAAGGCTGTGAACATAAGGGATTATACGCTCGACAAGCACAGAAAGGTAGACGATTATCCCTACGGCGGCGGAGCAGGCATGCTTATGGCTGCAGATCCGGTCGTAAGGACATGGGAGCATATATGTTCGGAGACCGGCAAGACGCCCAGAACGATATACCTTACGCCATGGGGAAAAAAATTCGACCAGAATGAGGCGAAGGAGCTTGCAAAGGAAGAAGATCTCGTTTTTTTGTGCGGTCATTACGAGGGCATAGACGAAAGAGCGCTCGAGATCATAAAGCCGGACTTTTATACCATAGGCGATTATGTCTTGACCGGCGGAGAACTGCCTTCTATGGTCATGATGGACACGATATCGAGACTCATCCCGGGCGTCCTCAACAATGACGATTCCGCAGTGTATGAAAGCTTCAGCGATAATCTGCTCGAGCATCCACAGTACACGCGTCCCGAGGAATACAGAGGGCTGAAAGTTCCGGAAGTGCTGCTTTCCGGACATCACGCAAACGTAGAGAAGTGGAAGAAGGAGCAGTCGATCGAAAGAACGAAGAAATACCGCCCTGATCTTCTCGGATAGGTGTTTTTCAAAATAATTAAAATTTCACTTGCATTTCAAACAATTCCATAGTATAATATCTCGGCACAAAGCTGGTCCGCTGTCAGATGCACTGAGTAAGAACGGCTTATATTATAAGGAGGTCGTAAAATGAACGACATTATCAGAGAAATCGAAGCTGGCGAGCTTAAAGAAGAAAAGTTCAGCTTCAACGTAGGCGATACCGTAAGAGTATACGCAAAGGTTAAGGAAGGCAACCGTGTCAGAACACAGCTTTTCGAAGGAACAGTATTAAAGAAGCAGCATGCAGGCGTTAGAGAGACTTTCACTGTAAGAAAGAGCTCCAACGGCATCGGCGTTGAGAAGACTTGGCCCATCAACTCCCCCAGCGTTGAGAAGATCGAAGTTATCAGAGCCGGTAAGGCACGCCGCGCTAAGCTCAACTACCTTCGTGACAGAAAAGGCAAGAGCGCAAAGGTTAAGGAAGTTATTAAATAATAACAAACCGGAATTTACGGGACAGGTCAACGGCCTGTCCCGTTTTTCATGGAGTATCATCACTTTACAAATACGTCGCAATCATTTACAATCGACTAAGAATACAGATCAGAGGTGCTTATGGAATATCAATGGTATCCCGGCCATATGGCCAAAGCAAAAAAGGACATAAAGGAAAGCCTTAAGCTGGTGGATGTGATCATAGAACTGATCGACGCCAGGATCCCTTATTCTTCAAAAAATCCGGATATTGACGAGATCGCGGGCTCAAAGCCCAGAGTATTGCTGATCAACAAGGCGGATCTTGCGGATGAGCGTGTTACGGCTGAATTCAAGACATATTACGAGTCGAAGGGCTATTTCGTTCTTGTCACAAATGCCAAAAGCGGCAACTTAAAGCCCGTTATGAATACGGTCAGGGAAGCCTGCAAAGAAAAGATCGAAAGAGATAAGGCGAGAGGCATGATAAACAGGCCGATCCGCGCGATGATCCTCGGCATACCGAACGTAGGCAAATCCACATTCATAAATTCATATGCGAAGAAGGCCTGCACGAAGACCGGAGACAAGCCGGGCGTCACCACGGGCAAGCAATGGATAAGGCTTTCAAAGGAACTCGAGCTTCTGGATACCCCCGGCATACTCTGGCCCAAGTTCGAAGACAGGAGAGTCGGCCTTAACATTGCCATGATCGGTTCGATAAACGAAAATCTTCTTGACTCCCATGAGCTTGCACTTAAGCTCCTCGAATATCTTGTAAAGAATTACCCCGGAGCGGTGAACTCACGTTACGGTGTTGAGGAGAAGGCGGATGCGCTCGAGCTCCTGAACGATATCTGTGTTAAGAAGGCCTGCCTCAAAAAGGGCGGAGAGCCTGATATCGACCGCATTTCGTTTACGATAACCGATGATTTCAGAGGCGGAAGATTCGGTAAGGTAAGCCTTGAAAAGGTTGAGGATTATTTTAAGTAAGGAAGCATATATGATCAGTCTGACGGAATTGAAAATTAAGGCAAAGGCACTCGACATATCGGAGATAGATGCCTTTCTCGATGAATACAAAAGCGATGACAGAGCCGGTGCCGTAAAGATACTTGAGGAATGCAGGAAGCGTAAGAGCAGATATGAGGACGAGCTTAAAAGGCTCGACAATATGCTGATCTACGAGAACAAATACTATGATTATGCCCATATATGCGGAATAGACGAAGTCGGCCGCGGACCCCTTGCGGGCCCGGTTGTTGCAGGGGCCGTCATTCTGCCGAAGGGCCTTAAGATCCCCTATGTGAACGACTCGAAAAAACTCACCGCAAAGCAGCGCGAAGAGCTGAACGACGAGATCATAGACAAGGCTGTTTCCTTTGGCATAGGCGTTGTATCTCCGGAAAGGATAGATGAGATCAACATCCTTCAGGCGACATATGAGGCAATGAGGGCGGCGGTTTCAAAACTCGATCCCGCGCCTGACCTTCTTTTGAACGATGCCGTCATAATACCTGAACTCACACAGAAACAGGTGAAGATCATAAAGGGCGATGCAAAGAGCCTTTCGATAGCGTCTGCGAGCATAATCGCAAAGGTTTTCAGAGACAGATATATGGAGCATATCTCCGAAAGATATCCCGAATATGATTTCGCTTCGAACAAGGGCTACGGAAGCGCAGCACATATCGAGGCGCTTAAGAAATACGGACCCTGCGAGATACACAGAAGAAGCTTCATAGGTAACTTCGTATGAGCGATAACAAAGAAAAACAGAAGACGGCGGTTGCTCTGGAGTATATTCCTGGCGAGTCCGCGCCTCAGATAATCGCAACCGGCAAGGGACATGTTGCCGAGAAGATCATCGAGGTCGCGAAGGAAACGGATGTTCCGGTGCATAAGGACGAGAAGCTTGCGGGAACGCTCTCGAAACTCGAGATCGGCGACTATATCCCGGAAGAACTCTACGGCGTGGTGGCGGAAGTTCTCGTTATGGTGGACAGAGCAGAAAGCAAAATGTCGCGCGGAAGGAAGGCTTGATTGGATACAAGGGCGAAGGGTAAAAGGGGCGAAGACCTTGCCGTAAGCGAGATAACAGCAAACGGCGGGCGAATACTTGACAGGAATTTTTATTTCAAAGGCGGAGAGATCGACCTCGTGGTCAGGGATCACTGGCTCGGAGAAGACTACCTCTGCTTTGTGGAAGTAAAGATGAGGGAGAACACCGATGCGGGTTATCCCGAAGAAGCGGTCACGCTTTCAAAACAGAAAAAGATCATAAAAGGCGCAACTGCCTATATGAATTACAGGAAGATCCTCATAAACACCACTCCGATAAGGTTTGACGTGGTGGCTGTCCTTGGGGATGAGGTGAAATGGATTAAAAATGCGTTCACAGCATAAAAAGCAGATCATAAAAAGCATAGTTGAAGGCTCCATCGCCCAGGAAATGGAAATAGAGGCGGGAGATGAGCTGATCAGCATAAACGGTCGGGAAGTCGGTGATATATTCGACTTCGAGTTTTTGTGCTCTAACGAGGAACTTACCGTCGTTATCAGAAAGCCCGACGGCGAGGAATGGGAGCTGGATATAGAAAAGGATGCGGGAGAGGAACTCGGCCTTGTTTTCGAAGATGGCATTATGGACGAATATTCCGCCTGCAGAAACAAGTGCATATTCTGCTTCATCGACCAGAATCCGCCCGGAATGCGGGACACGATCTACTTTAAGGACGACGACACGAGGCTTTCGTTCCTTTCCGGAAGCTATGTAACGCTTACCAATATGAAGGACGAGGACATAGACAGACTGATCTCGTACAACCTTTCACCTATCAACATTTCCGTGCATACCACAAATCCCGAGCTCAGATGCAAGATGCTGCATAACAGGTTTGCGGGCACGGTAATGGATCATATGACAAAGCTCTACAACGCAGGCATAGAAATGAACGGTCAGATAGTGCTGTGCAAGGGCTGGAATGACGGAAAAGAGCTTGACAGAACGATAAACGATCTCTCAATGTACATAGGAAAGATGCGTTCACTCTCGGTCGTACCTGTCGGGATCACCAAATTCAGGAACAAACTTACGGAGCTGGAACCCTTTAACAAAGATGATTCTATTGCTGTCGTAAATCAGATCGCCAAATGGGCGAAGAAGTTCAAAGCCGCTTTCGGAACGAACTTCGTATATGCAAGCGACGAATGGTACTTAAAGGCTGAACTCCCGATACCGGAGGCAGAGGCATACGAAGACTATCCGCAGATCGGTAACGGCGTCGGTATGGTTCGTCTCTTAAACTATGAAGTGGATGAATGTCTCGAAGAACTCGCCGGAGACGACAGAAGCCATATTGTATCGCTTGCGACGGGCACGCTTGCATATCCGATACTTCTCGACCAGGTCGAAAAGATCAGGCGCAAATTCCCGAACATCGATGTCAAAGTCTATCCGGTGATCAACAACTTTTTCGGTGACACGATCACGGTCGCCGGCCTCCTCACTGGTCAGGACATAATCGCCCAGTTAAAGGACAAAGAACTCGGCGAAAAGCTGCTTCTTCCCTGTGTTCTCCTAAAGACCGGAGAGGACGTTCTGCTGGACGACATGACCGTCGGAGACATCGAAAAATCTTTACAAATAAAGGTTAGTATAGTAAAATCTGAAGGTAGCTCTTTAGTGGAGGAAATTATAAATGTCTAAACCCATCATCGCCGTAATAGGGCGCCCAAACGTGGGAAAATCAACGCTTTTCAACGCTCTTGCCGGTGAAAGGATCTCTATCGTAAAGGACACACCCGGTGTCACGAGAGACAGGATCTATGCCGACATTAACTGGCTTGACAGGCAGTTTACTTTAATAGATACAGGCGGAATTGAACCGGAGAACGGGGATATGATGCTTACATATATGCGTGAGCAGGCTCAGGTTGCCATTGAAACTGCTGACGCTGTTATTTTCGTTGTGGATGTAAAGACCGGCCTCGTTGACGCGGATCACAATGTTGCGGACATACTCCGCAGATCCGGAAAACCGGTCGTTCTTTGCGTTAACAAGGTGGATGATTTCAACAAATTCCTGAATGACACATACGAATTCTACAACCTGGGAATAGGCGAACCGATACCTGTTTCGTCCGTTAACAGACTTGGCTTCGGCGAGTTGCTGGATGCCGTATGCGAGGCTGTCGGTGAAAGAGATATCGAGCAGACCGAGGACGACAGGCCGAGGATAGCGATCGTCGGAAAGCCCAATGTGGGAAAGAGTTCTATCATAAACAAGCTCATCGGCAGCGACAGGGTCATTGTCTCCGATATCGCGGGCACCACTAGAGATGCGATAGACACGGTCGTAAAGCACAACGGCGGAGAATACGTATTCATCGACACCGCGGGTCTGAGACGTCATTCGAAGATCAAGGAAGACATAGAGCATTTTATGATGGTAAGGACCGTTGCGGCGGTTGAAAGAGCCGACGTAGTCGTTCTTGTGATCAATGCCGAAGAGGGAGTTACCGAACAGGATGCCAAGATCGCGGGCATAGCGCATGACGCCGGCAAGGGCATACTGATCGCGGTCAACAAATGGGATGCCGTTCCGGACAAGGACGATAAGACCATATACAGGATGACCGAGAAGATCAAGCAGATCCTTTCGTTCATACCTTATGCGGACATCATCTTTATCTCCGCAAAGACCGGACAGAGAATGAACAAGATCTTCGAGCATGTTGATGCCATAATCTCCAATCAGACTATGAGAATAGGCACCGGCGTTCTGAACGAGATAATGATGCAGGCTGTGGCTTTACAGCAGCCGCCGTCGGATAAGGGCAGAAGACTTAAGCTTTTCTATATCACCCAGGTATCGGTAAAGCCTCCGACCTTCGTGATCTTCGTAAACGACAAAAAGCTTATGCATTTCTCGTATACAAGGTATATCGAGAACAAGATCCGCGAAGCCTTCGGTTTTGCGGGAACCTCTCTCAGATTCATCATAAGGGAGAGAAATGAAAAAGACACGGCTCAATGAGGCAGGGGATATTTATGTTTAAAGATTACTTCGTTCTTCAGATCATATTTTGTTTAATAATGGGATACTTTTTCGGCATCTTTTCTTCGGGTTACTTTATCGGAAAGATCTACCATGTCGATGTAAAATCCAAAGGAAGCGGAAACCTCGGCACCACAAACGTGTTAAGAGTCGTGGGTCTTAAGGCCGGGATTATCACGCTTGTCATCGATCTCGGAAAGACGATCATTCCGATGATGCTGACAAGATATATCCTTTTTACGCAATATGATCCGTTCTCGGATATGAGCCAGCTGCTTGTGCTTTACACAGCGTTCGGCGCCGTATGCGGTCACCTTTTCCCTTTCTATTTGAAATTCAGGGGCGGTAAGGGCATAGCCTGCATGGGAGCCTGCATGCTCATATATGACTGGAAGCTTGCGGCCATCGGTCTCGCAATTTTCCTGACGATACTCATCGTAACAAGATATATGTCCCTCGCATCACTTACCGCGTCCGTTTTGTTTCCGATATTTGTCGGGATCACATCACACGGCAACATCCATATGATCCTTGTGACGCTTTTGTTTACGATATCGGCGTTCTACAATCATAGACAGAACATAATCCGACTTATAAATCACAACGAAAACAAGCTTACCGTTAAGAAAAAGGAGAAGCAGGAATGAGAATAACCGTACTCGGAGCGGGAACCTGGGGATCGGCACTTGCCATCCTTTTAAGTTCCAATGCTCATGATGTGACTCTTTGGAGCGCTCTGGAAAAAGAGATAACTTCTATGGAAGCCGACAGAACAAGGATCAGAAATCTGCCGGGTGCCGTTATGCCTGCAAACGTAAAGCTTACCACCGACCTTAAGGAAGCACTTTCCGGTGATATCGACATCATCGTTATGGCTACGGCCTCCATTTTCGTAAGAAAAACGGCGCGGGAGATCGCTCCGCTTATAAAAGACGGCAGCATAATCGTAAATGTTGCTAAGGGCATCGAAGAAAGCACCTTAAAGACGATGACCGAGATCATCGCTGAGGAGATCCCGAACGCTGAGTGCTGCGTATTATCGGGGCCCACTCATGCGGAGGAGGTATCCGTTCATATACCTTCGACGATAGTTGCGGGATCTCATTGCAAGGCTGCGGCCGAAAAGATCCAGGATGCCTTTATGAACGATTATTTCAGGGTATATACAAGCCCCGATGTGCTCGGTATCGAGCTCGGCGGTTCGCTTAAGAACGTCATAGCGCTTGCGGCCGGCATATCCGACGGCCTCGGCTACGGCGACAACACAAAGGCTGCACTTATGACCAGAGGCATAGCGGAGATTTCCCGTCTCGGTGTGAAGATGGGTGGCTGTCCCGAAACCTTCTCGGGCCTTTCGGGTATGGGAGACCTTATGGTAACCTGCACGAGTAACCACTCCAGAAACAGGAACGCCGGCTATCTTATGGGACAGGGTAAATCCTGCGAAGCGGCCATGAGCCTTGTCGGACAGACGGTCGAAGGTGTTTATTCCGCAAAGGCGGCGCTCGCGCTTTCAAAAAAATACGATGTCAGCATGCCGATAGTTGAGCAGGTATGCAAGATGCTCTTTGAAGACAAATCCCCCGTTCAGGCTGTTCACGATCTCTTTACGAGAGATAAAAAAGCCGAGCATACGGGACTTAACTGGGACAAATAGTTCCGCCGTCGGGGAGAACGGCGGGACAGTTCAGCGAAAAGGAGAAGTTTATGAAAGCAAAGAAGAAGGCTATGATCAGGAAAAGCAGAAAGATGAGTCCCTTAAAGAGAGGATTTATGATCGCCGGTATCGCATTCGGCGTGATCGCGCTTGTTCTGATCGGATATGTGAGCTACTTCCTTATCTCATTCGGAAGGATCGAGGACCATTACAAGCTTACGGTCGGCAGAAATTCCGATTTCGATGCTTCAAAGACCGTTAAGACCGGGGAAACCTACGGCATTATGTCTTATAACATAGGTTTCGGCGCATATTCATACGACTTCGATTTCTTTATGGACGGCGGAACCAAATCATGGGCCGCTTCCGAAGATGCGGTCTACAGAAACATAAACGGCAGCTTCGACAAGGTAAAGAGCAAGGATCCCGAATTCCTTTTCCTGCAGGAAGTGGACGAGAATTCGACGAGAACCTATCATATCAACGAGCTTGAATTTGTAAATCTTCTTCTGAAGCCTTACAACTTCACTTACGCATACAACTATTACCATTCACCGTACATCTTTTATCCGATACTTGAGCCTCACGGCACGATCACTTCCGGACTTGCGACTTATTCGAAGTTCTCTGTCGAAAGCGCCGAAAGAAGAAGTCTGCCCATAAGCGAAAGCATATCAAAGGTGGTCGATCTTGATCGTTGCTATTCGATATCGAAGGTTCCGATGGAGAACGGCAAATATCTGGTGCTCTTTAACGTGCATCTTTCCGCCTACGGTTCCGATGATTCTGTAAGGGAAGGCCAGACCTCGATGCTTTTCGGAGATATGAAGGCCGAATACGATGCGGGCAACTATGTTATCTGCGGCGGAGACTTTAACCACGACCTCATCACCGAAGAAGGTCAGCCCGGCTATTCCACATGGGCATGCCCCTTCCCCAGAAGCGTGATCCCCGAGCATTTTTCGCTTGCAATGGACCTTTTCGGCGAAGAATTCAGGCATCAGCTGCCTATGTCCTGCCGTGACTGCGACGAGCCTTATACAAAAGGACATACAAATGAATTCATAGTTGACGGCTTTATCGTATCTGATAACGTTACCGTCATCACATATGACAACTTAAACACCGGATACCTTTATTCGGACCACGAGCCTGTGTATATGACATTTAAGCTTAACTGAAACTCATCCCGGCGCGTGTGTTTGCTGAAAACCAAACGAAGATAACACATCGGTCGGCTTTTTCGTCTGTGAATCATCATGCGCGAAAAGCCGATTTTGTGTGATAAGCGAGAAAGGAGACAAAAGTGGAAGTCCTGTTTTTCCTCGGAGCCGCACTTGTGTTTTTAACGGCCAAAGGCATATATGACAACATAAAACATAAAAAGAAGGTCTATTCCGCGATCAAAGGGACTTTCGGGAAACTGAACGACGACGAGAACATAGATGAAAGAGCGGCTGAGGACGGCAGGATTTATTTTGCGAAAGAAAGCAAAAGGAACAAAGACTTCGTTATCGATGACATTACTGCCGGCGATCTGTCTCTCGACTATTTCTTCCTTAAAACCGATGTGACAAGGTCTGCCGCGGGTTCAGCCTGCTATTACAACCTCCTTCGCACACCCGTTTTCGATGAGAAAGAGCTTGAACACAGGGAAAACCTCATAAAAACAATGTCCGCCGATGAGGAGAAAAGAGTGAAGCTTCAGGCGGCGCTTTCACGTATGCCTCACAGCCACGGCTTTCATGTACATGCCTGCATCGAAGAGTTCAAAAAGGGCGAGGTAGGCAGCGTATTCACACGCTATATGAGTGCGGTGCTTCTGATCGGCTCGATCATATTCGCGGCGATCCTGAACAATCCCGCATCCGTGCTTTTCCCGGTCGTTGTGATCATATATAACATCGCGACCTATTACATCCAGAAATCCAACACCGATGGCTTCATATACCAGATAAAGACGATAATCGCCATGTACAATGCGGCATCGGAGGTGGTGAAGCTTGACAACGAGGAACTGGCGGAAGAGAACCGGCTCCTGAAAACCGATCTTGAAAAGCTTAAAAAGCTCAAAAAGGCTTCGTGGGCCATCAGGACCAACTTCTCGGAAGACCTTATGGCGATACTTATGGACTATGTCAATATGCTTCTGCACCTTGACCTGATCTCTCTCAACAAGGCGATAATCTGCGCCGCAAAGGAAGAGGAAAGCATATTGTCACTTTACCGCACAATGGGTTATATCGATGCGCTGACAAGCATATCAAGCCTCAGGGCGTGCGGAAAAGAATGGTGCGTGCCGGAACTGAAAAAGGCCGGCAAGCCATACTTAAAGTTCACCAAAGCCACGCATTTCCTCCTTTCAGATCCCGTGCCCGCGGATCTTGAGACCGACCGGCATATGCTGATAACCGGATCCAACGCATCCGGAAAGTCCACCTTCCTCAAGACCGTGGCCTTAAATGCACTGTTTGCGCAGACCATACACACATGCTTTGCGGAGAGTTATTCGGGTTCGTTCTTCAAGGTCATCACCGGAATGTCGCTTTCCGATAACATAATCTCGGGCGAGAGCTACTATATTACGGAGATCAAAGCACTTAAACGCATTATGGACGACAACGACGAGACACCTGTCCTCTGTTTCTCGGATGAGATCCTAAGAGGCACGAATACCGTTGAAAGGATAGCGGCTTCGACATCCTCACTGCGCTTCCTCGCAAAGCAGAACAAGCTTGTGTTTGCTGCGACACATGATATCGAGCTCACGACATTGTTAAAGGACGAATACAGGAATTTCCATTTCTCGGAGACCCTGGATGAGGACGGAAACATATGCTTTGACTACATGCTCAAAGAAGGCCCTTCCGAGACCAGAAATGCGATACTTATGCTTAAGGCATACGGTTACGATGGGCAGATCATAGAAGATTCCTCCGCTATGGCAGAACAATTCTCCGAAAGCGGAGTATGGAAGAATCCCCGGAGGCAATAATTGCAATGGATATAAATCAGGCGGATGTTTCGCCGATGATGGCGAAATATCTTGAAACAAAAGAACTGTATAAGGACTGCATATTATTCTACAGGCTCGGCGACTTTTACGAGATGTTTTTCGACGATGCACTTACGGCGTCACGCGAGCTTGAACTGACACTCACTGGAAAGGCCTGCGGTATGGAAGAAAGAGCGCCTATGTGCGGCATTCCTTATCATGCCGTGGACACCTACCTTGCAAGGCTTGTGGAAAAAGGCTACAAGGTGGCCATATGCGAGCAGACCGAAGATCCGAAGCAGGCAAAGGGTCTTGTAAAAAGAGAAGTCACAAGGATAGTAACGCCCGGAACAAACCTTAGAGCCGCTGGCGAAAACGACGCGACACACAATTTCCTTATGAGCGTGGTCTATGTTGATGGCTCATTCGGCCTTTCTACAACTGACGTATCAACTGGCGATTTCCTTGTTACAGAAGTAGGAAGCCTTTCCGAGGCAATGGACGAGATCACAAGGTTCTCGCCTTCGGAGATAATATGCAATTCTTCCTGCATAGTATCGGGAATGGATCTCGACGGCCTTAAGACAAGGATGAACATATTCGTTTCAGTACTCGACGACTTCGTCTTCAGCGAGGAGGAAAGCGAAAAGGCGCTGATCTCCCACTTCGGTAAGGACAGCGCGAATATGGAGATCACGGGTATTCCGATAGGACGGCTTGCTGCGGGAGGACTTCTCAAATATCTTTTCGACACGCAGAAGAATTCACTTCTTCATATCACGAGGCTTGAGCAGTACTTTGTCGGAAGATATATGATAATCGACAATTCTACGAGAAGAAACCTCGAGCTTACCGAGACCATGAGGGACAAGAGCAAAAGAGGCTCGCTTTTCTGGGTGCTCGACCGTACAAAGACCGCTATGGGCGGAAGGCTCTTAAAGAACTACATCGAACAGCCGCTGATCAAAAAGAACGAGATCAACGAGAGGCTCGATGCAGTCGAGGAACTGAACGACAATGCAATGAGCCGCGAGGAACTGATGGAGTATCTCGATGCCATATACGATCTGGAGCGCCTTATGAGCAAGGTGTCCTACAGATCGGCTAATCCCAGGGATATGCTGGCGCTCGGATCATCCCTTAAAATGCTTCCGCACATAAAGAGGATAATCGGCGAGTTCAAGTCGGACCTCTGGAAAAAACAGACCGAGGAGACGGACGAACTCAAGGATCTTGCCGAACTCATCGATGCCTGCATAACGGACGAACCGCCGCTTCAGATAAAGGAAGGCGGCCTCATAAAGACCGGTTACAACGAAGAAGTCGACAGGCTGAGGCTTGCAAAGACCGAAGGCCGCAACTGGCTTATGCAGCTTGAAACGCGTGCAAAAGATGAAACCGGCATAAAGAACCTGAGGATCAAATACAACCGTGTTTTCGGCTATTATTTCGAGGTCACCAATTCTTTCAAAGACCTCGTTCCGAACGACTGGATCAGAAAACAGACGCTTGCAGGAGCGGAAAGATATACAAACGAGGAACTCAAAAAGATCGAGGAAGACATACTCGGTGCCGAAGACAAGCTGTTTTCGCTTGAATATGCGCTGTTTGACGAACTGAGGGACAAGGTTGCGGCAGAAGTCACACGCATACAGCAGAGCGCACGTGCGATCGCGCTGATCGATGTCATATGCTCGCTTTCAAAGGTTGCGCAGAACAACAATTTCGTGCGCCCCGAGATAGCGGATGACGGCGTTATAAAGATTAAGGGCGGAAGGCATCCTGTCGTTGAACAGATGCTCGTCCATGATATGTTCATTGACAACGACACGTTTCTGGATAACAACGAGCACAGGATCTCGATAATCACGGGTCCCAATATGGCAGGAAAATCCACATATATGAGGCAGACGGCGCTGATAGTGCTTATGGCGCAGATGGGCTCGTTCGTGCCCGCGACTTCGGCAAAGATCGGGATATGCGACAGGATATTCACGAGAGTCGGCGCATCCGACGATCTTGCAAGCGGTCAGTCCACATTTATGGTGGAAATGAACGAAGTCGCAAACATACTTAAGAATGCTACGAAAAAAAGCCTGCTGATCCTCGATGAGATCGGAAGGGGAACCAGCACATATGACGGCCTCAGTATCGCATGGGCCGTGGTCGAGCATATCGCGGATACGAAAAAGCTCGGCGCAAAGGCATTGTTTGCGACACATTATCACGAACTTACAGAGCTTGAAGGACGCTTAAAAGGTGTCAACAACTATTGCATAGCCGTAAAGGAACAGGGCGAGAGCATAATCTTCTTAAGAAAGATCATTAAAGGCGGAGCGGACAAGAGCTACGGCATACAGGTGGCGCGTCTCGCAGGCCTGCCCGAGGAAGTCCTGAGAAGAGCATCCGAGATATCCGAGGAACTCGTTAAAAACGACATAATCTCCGAGGATATATTCGACGAAAATTCAAAGGATGAGAAAAGGCCCGCAAGAAAAGAAAAGAACGAAGACCATAACGACGGCCAGCTTTCGTTCTTTGAGGAACCGCCCGAAGACCTGCCAGCGCCGAAGGCAGAGCCGGAATTCGCACCCAAATACAGAAAGGTCATTGATGAGCTGCTTGCCATGAATGTCCAGACAATGACGCCACTCGATGCACTGAACGTGCTTTACAGACTTAGGGAAAAATGCAGATGATACAAGTACTTGACAAGATAACCATCGACCAGATAGCGGCCGGAGAAGTGATCGAAAGACCTGCATCGGTAGTTAAGGAACTGACCGAAAACGCGCTGGATGCCGGAGCAACGGCGATTACCGTCGAAATAAAGGACGGCGGCCTTTCCCTGATCAGGATCACCGATAACGGATCCGGGATCGAAGCATCCGAGGTGAAGACCGCGTTCTTAAGGCATGCCACCAGCAAGATTAGGAGTGCCGCCGATCTGATGAAGATCACAAGCCTGGGTTTCAGAGGCGAGGCTCTTTCAAGCATTGCGAGCATAGCTAAGGTCGAAGTGCTCACCAAGACCGCCGATGCCTTTACGGGCATAAGATATGTGATCGAAGGCGGCGAGGAGAAGGCTTTTGAAGAAGCAGGCTGCCCGGACGGAACGACCTTCCTTGTGAAGGACATATTCTTTAACACTCCCGTAAGGCGTAAATTCCTTAAATCCGCCTCAACCGAAGCGGGGTATATATGCGAGACCGTCGAAAAGCTTGCGCTGAGTCATACAAACATATCCTTTAAGCTTATGAGCAACGGCCGCGTGCTTTTGCATACATCCGGTAAGGGCAAGCTTCAGGACGATTTCCTTGAGCTTTACGGCCTGGATATCGCAAGAGCCCTTATAAACATATCCGCTCAGGATGAAAACACGGGGATAAAAGTCAGCGGAGTCGTTGCAAAGCCCTATATTTCCAGAGGAAACCGCGATCACGAGGCGCTGTTCGTAAACGGCCGTTCCGTAAGATCAAAGGTTGTTTTCAATGCTCTGGAAGATGCATATAAAGGCTATCTTATGGGACACAGCTATCCGGTCGTTGCGGTCTATCTCGAAACGCCCACAGAGTTTGTGGATGTGAATGTGCATCCTTCAAAGCTGGAACTTCGTTTTTCGGACAACGAGCTCATATACAAGCTGGTCTACAAAGCCGTCAGAGACGCGCTGACCGGAAAGAATATGATAGTCGGAAGCATCCTTAAAGAAGACGGAGAAATAAAGGAAGAAAAGAAGCTTAAGCAGGAAAACCTGAATTCCGTTCATATTCCCGAGCCTTTTGAAAATAAGGTCCCGAAGGAGATCATACCCGTATCTGCCGCACCTGCGGCGAAGGCGGCGGTCGTTCCCGAAGAAGTCATCAAAAAGCCTGAGATAGTCAGGGAATACGGGGATAAACTCAGCATAACAAAGCCGGAGACGGTTAAGGAAGAAGCGGTTAAGTCCGATATACCCAAGTCCGAACCGATAAAGGCAGATCCGGTTAAGCCGGAACCGGTAAAGCTTGAGCCCGTAAAGGAAGAAACTCCCGCGATCACGCCGGAGGAACTCATAAAGAAGGCCGAAGTGATCTCGGATGCATCCCAGATAGAGATCCCTCTCGATCTGTATAAGGATAAGAAGATCGAATTCCGCCTTGTCGGCCAGGTCTTCAAAACCTACTGGATAATCGAAATGGGAGACACTGTCTTTATGATCGATCAGCACGCGGCTCACGAGAAGGTGCTCTTCGAAAAGACAATGAAGAAGATACGCGAAAAGGAGACCTTCCTTTCCCAGAACATCCTGCCTCCCGCGCTTATATCGCTTTCAATGAGGGAAGCCGAGTGCCTTATGAAGAATATGAAGATATTCGAAAGGCTGGGCTTCGAGCTTGAAGAATTCGGTGCCCGGGAGTTTAAGCTTACCGGAGTTCCCGCGGAACTTGTGGACACCGATTACGACGTGCTGTTCAGGGAGATACTCGACAACCTTCTTTCGGGACGCGAGGCTCAGAATCCCGA
>JAEEGL012126822.1_pt1 | contig 29791 bp, 24 predicted proteins | sample 9134231 | NCBI WGS metagenome assembly JAEEGL01 (sample SAMN16246548, study PRJNA631951) | gut metagenome | biome: gut microbiome; feature: rumen; material: fiber-attached | host: Bos | place: Iran: Karaj | collected 2018-10
CTTGTTGGATGAGGCTTTGGTGGAGAAGGGGGGCTCCACTCCCTCGGGATGGGTCATCTCAAGGGCGCCATAGACCTCATCGGTGGAGATGTGGTAGAAACGTTTGCCCTCATATTTCTCTGGCAGGGATTCCCAATAAAGTTTGGCTGCCTGCAGAAGTGAGAGTGTGCCCATGACATTGGTCTTGGCAAATGTGAAGGGGTCCTTGATGGAGCGGTCCACATGGCTCTCTGCAGCCAGATGGATGATACCGTCCACCTGTTTGTCTTTCATCAGTTGATAAAAGGCCTCGAAATCACAGATGTCCATTTTGACAAACTCATAGTTGGGCTTGTCTTCAATGTCTTTTAGGTTGGCCAAGTTGCCGGCATAGGTCAGTTTGTCGAGGTTGATGATGTGGTATTGGGGATATTTGTTCACAAAAAGCCTCACCACATGGCTTCCTATAAATCCGGCTCCGCCGGTAATGACGATATTCTTCATAACAGATATGCTTGTTTTAATTATTTATTCTGTGTCTTTTTGATGATGAACACCATCGCTACAGATGTGATGGTTGAGATCAAAATAAGTAATGCAATAAAAGCTCTCAGAGAGATGGCCTCTGATAAAAAAAGACAGGTGATGCCTACCATCAATAATGATTCTATGGCAGCACAGAGCAGCAGCAAAACTTTTCTGTTCATGGTCGTTCGTTTTTTGAATGATCTCCTAATGTGATAACTTCACAATCTGTGAATTTATTGCCTTCAATAGTCAATCTTACCAATGTCCGCTCTTTCTGCCATCCTTGAAGTCCTGCGGCTCCTGGGTTGATGTGCAACAAGTTGAGCGTCTTGTCGTATTTGATTTTGAGGATATGGGAATGTCCGCTGATGAATAACTGTGGAGGATGCGCATATATTTGCCGCACGATGCTGGCATCATATTTTCCGGGATATCCTCCGATATGTTTCATCAGAACGTCGACCTCTTCGCATTTAAAGCGTAACACTTCCGGAAACATGAGGCGCAGATCGCCACCGTCACAATTCCCGCAAACAGCCCTGAGGGGTTTAAAAGAAGACAACCTGTCTGCCAGTTCGGTTGAGCAGATGTCGCCTGCGTGCCATATCTCATCGCAACAGTCGAAGTAGGTGAGATATTTGTCGTCCCAATAGGAATGCGTATCGCTTAAGATACCGATTTTCTTCATGATTTGCCTTCTTTAATCGATGATTCATGCCTTCGGATGAAATCAGCAATGAACGTTGCTGTTCCTTCTATACCAAGTAAAGTGGAGTCGATACAAAGATGATACGACTCACTATTTCCCCATTTCTTTCCTGTATAATAATTATAATAGGATGCCCTGCTGCTCTCCTCATGGCGGATGATTTTCAGAGCAGCCTCTTGATCGCAACCATGACGTTGGGCAACCATCTTGACACGATAGTCCAGTTGAGCTGTGATAAATACATTGTAAATATGCGGATAATCGCGGAGGATATAGTCCGCACATCTGCCTACAAAGACACAACTGCCTGCGTCTGCTGCTTTCTTGATGGCATCTGCTTGAAATTGAAATAGACTCTCTTGAGAGAAATTGTTGGTATAGAAATTATTGTCGCTCACATGTTGTGCATGCAGGTGGAACAGTGACTTGAAATAGCGCCAATGCTCATCGTGCTGTTCGAAAAACTGCTCACTGAAACCGCTTTCCTTGGCTGCCAGATTGAGGATTTCTTTGTCATAGAAAGAACAGCCGAACTCATCTGCCAGATGTTTTCCTATCGTGCGTCCGCCTGATCCAAGTTGGCGACCTATATTGATGATGATATGGGAGTCTTTCATTTGGTGATTATTGATGATGCAGTTTTTTAAATTGATTCATGTATTTTGACAGCATAGCGATGGCTACAATACCTGCTATCAGGTCAGACATAGGCAGTGAGGCCCATACACCGTCTAATTTGAAGATCGGTGGCAAGATCAGCAGGCAGGGTAGCAAAAACAGTAACTGACGTGATAATGATAGGAAGATACTAACTTTTGCCTTACCAATACTTTGGAAAAAGTTGGTGATGACAATTTGAGCTCCCACAACAGGTAATGTGATGTTGGCGACCCTTAGTCCTCGTTCAGACATCTTGATCAATGTGGCATCAGTGGTGAAGAGTCTGGAACAGTAGTAGGGCAGCAATTCACTGACTATCCAACCGACGGTTGCGACAATTGTCGCCCAAAACATGGCGTATTTCAGCACTTGAATGAGACGGTCGTATTTCATGGCGCCATAATTGTAGCCGGCGATGGGTTGCATGCCCTGATTAAGGCCGAAAACCACCATAAAGAAGAGGAAGGAGATGCGGTTGACGATACCATAAGCGCCTACTGCCAGGTCTCCTCCGTAATGATAGAGGGTTTTATTAAATACGATGACGATCAGGCAGGAAGTGGTATTCATCAAAAATGGCGACATGCCAATGCCTATGATATTGCGTACAATGCTGGATTTCAACGTGTAGATGCCACGTTCAAAATGTATGACATTCTCTTTGTTGCTGAATATGTAGCATTGCCAGCACATGGCCAGAAACTGCGACAAAATGGTGGCGATGGCGGCACCCCGTATCCCCCAATGAAAGCCATAGATGAATACAGGATCGAGCATGGTGTTGAGAATGACCGTAAAGATGGTCGCTATCATCGCCATCCTTGGTTTGCTGGCTGATCTCAACAAGGCATTCATGCCAAAATACATGTGGGTGATGACATTACCCAAAAGAATGATTTCCATATATTCCCGGGCATATGGAAGCGTCTGCTCACTCGCACCAAAAAACATCAATATGGGATCCAAAAACGTCAGTGTCAAACCGGCGAAGACGATACCGATAATGAGATTGAGACTGATACAGTTGCCAAAAATCTTGATGGCGGTGGCGTAATCCTTTTGTCCCAGCCTGACAGAAATCATCGTGGCTGATCCCACACCAACAGCTGCGCCAAAGGCTGCCGAAAGGTTCATAAATGGAAATGTGATGGCCAGACCGGAGATGGCAAGAGCTCCTACACCCCTGCCAATAAAAATACTGTCCACCATATTATATAAAGAGGATGCTGTCATCGCCACAATGGCTGGTAGGGCATATTGTAATAGCAATTGTCCTACTGGCTTGGTGCCCAATTCCAATGTGGCTTTCTTGTTATCCATAACGATAAAAACAGTTGGCTAAATCCATGCAAAAATAGGCATTTTTTCGCATAAAGTACTTTTTTGTTCTTACATTTTTTCATTCTTGCTCTTTTATCTCATAAAAAACAATTATTTTTGTCGACAGAACGATGATATCTAATCAGATTTTTATAATGATGACTGTAAAACACGTGATGTCCCGCTCATTTTTTATCGCATTTTTCTTGTTTGTCATGGAGCATGCGGTGGGAGGACCTCTGATAAAATTCCCTGGTGGGAAAACTTATTTATATCGAATAACACTGACAGATAAGAAAGGTACGCCTTTTTCCTTGTCAAACCCAAGCCAGTTCTTATCTCCTAAGTCTATCCAAAGACGTGTCAATCAAGGACTGCAGTTGGATTCTACTGATTTGCCGATAACACCAAAATATATCTCTCGTATCAACCAACTGAAAGGAGTGGAGGTGGTCAGCAAAAGTAAATGGAACAATACACTGTTGGTGAAAACCCATGATGAGTCATCAATCAAGCAGGTGCAGGCGCTTGCATATGTCGCCCGCACAGAAAAAGTATTCACATCGCCTGATTCCATCGAACAGTCTGTGAGATATCTTTTTCATAAGGAATTGGAGAAATGGGAGGGTACTTATGATGAACAATATGGGATGGCATTCAAAAATATCGATCTGATAAGAGGACAGCAGTTACATCAGATGGGGTTCAAGGGTAGGGGGATGACCATCGCTATCCTGGATGGTGGCTTTATGAATGCGGACCGCATACCTGCGTTATCGGGTGTGCGTATCATTGGTTCACACGATTGTGTGGCATTCAAGTCTGAGAGTATTTTTCAGGAACATGACCATGGTACCAAAGTGCTGTCAACAATGGCGGTGAATCAACCGGGCGTTTTTGTCGGCACGTCTCCTGAAGCGGATTTTTGGCTGATCCGTGCAGAGGATACCCGTACGGAAAGTCTTGCCGAGGAGGATTACTGGGCGGCGGCGGCGGAATTCGCCGATTCGGTCGGTGCCAACATTATCAGCAGCTCATTAGGATATCAAGATTTTGACGATAAGAGCACTGACCACAAATATGAAGAACTTGACGGTCGGCAAGCTTTAATATCACGTACGGCTTCCATGTTGGCTTCTAAAGGCATCATTCATGTGAATAGTGCCGGAAACGATGGTATGGGAACATGGAAAAAAATAAATTTCCCGTCTGATGCTGACCATATACTTTCGGTCGGTGCCGTCAATAGCCAACGTGTCAATGCCACGTTTTCATCCTTGGGCCCTACGCAAGATGGACGGGTAAAACCGGATATCATGTCATTAGGCAGTCCTGCTACGGTCATCACTGGGCGTGGGGCGTTGAGCAGTGACATGGGAACCTCTTTCGCCGCACCTATTATCTCTGGTATGGTGGCTTGTCTCTGGCAGGCTTTTCCCAATAAGACTGCTTTGGAAGTAATGGATGCCATCAGAGAAAGTGGGGATAATTATGACACGCCAAACAATGTTTTTGGATATGGCATTCCTGATTTTATGAAGGCCTATCGTTTACTTAAAGTGAATGAGCATAAGTGATCATCATAAACTGACACTACTTGAACTCAATCTTCTGGTCAGGGAACTGATAGAAGACCAGATGCCCAATGAGTATTGGGTAGAGGCGGAGATTGCCGAATTGAGAGAAGTGGGAGGAAACTGTTATTTGGAACTGATTGAGAAAGAACCTCAATCCAATACGCCCGTCGCCAAAGCTTCGGCACGTTGTTGGAGGTCAAAATGGCCTCTGGTGAAACAGCATTTTCTCAGAGAAACTGGTAAAGTTCTTGCAAAAGGCTTGAAGGTTTTATTGAAGGTTCATGCGCAATTTCATGAAAATTACGGCTTTGCGTGGATTATCTCTGATATCGACCCCTCATATACTTTGGGTGACATGGCGCTTAAAAGACAACGCATCATTCAGCAACTGAAAGATGAAGGGGTGTTTGATGCCAACAGAGAACTGCACTTTTCTATGTTTGCTCAGCGGATAGCGGTCATTTCCAGTCAGAATGCGGCAGGATACGGTGACTTCTATCATCATTTGATGGACAATGACTATGGTTTTGTTTTCCATACAACCCTGTTCCCTGCGATCATGCAGGGAGAGGAGGTGGAGAGGTCCGTCATCAGTGCGCTTGACCAGATAGAGATGCAAAGCCAACAATATGATTGTGTGGTGATTACTCGCGGTGGTGGGGCGACAAGTGACCTGTCTGGGTTTGATGCGCTCAATCTGGCCAGGAGGGTGACCTACTTCCCCTTGCCTGTCATAACTGCCATCGGGCATGATCGTGATGAAAGCGTTCTTGATATGATTTCCAATGTCAGGGTGAAAACCCCGACGGCGGCAGCCCAATTTCTGATAGATCATCTTCATCAGACCTTTACAAAAATAGAGGATTGCCGGGAGAGGGTGTTGAGATTGGTCACCAATAGAATGCAACAAGAAAAAACACGCATCCAGCATCTGACAATCAGAATACCTACATTATTCTCTCTTGTTCATGTCTCTCAGAAATCACTCATCGATGCTTACATGCGTCGTCTATGCCATGCTATTCAAGTGAAACTGGATAGAGAACGCTACTCTCTCATCAAGAAAGAGGAGCTGATTGTTCATGAGGTGAAGAGAATCATCACAAAAGAGCACCATCAGGTGGAAATGCTTGAGCAAAAAGCGCTGGTCATGGATCCGCAAAAAATACTGGATAGGGGATATAGCATTACATTGTTTGAGGGTAAGGCTGTCCAGAATGCATCGTTGCTGAAGGTGGGCGACCAGATCGTTACAAGGTTGAAGGAAGGGGAAGTAACATCTATTGTCTGTCCTTCTTCCTAATAGCCGGTTGAAAAACACGGTTTTTATTTCATGACATGATGTTTTTTTCAAATCTTACTTGGAACTTTCAATAAGATTTTATATTTTTGCGTAAATTATTCGACTTTGTGTCGTTGTTAACACCTTGTCTGTTTAAATACTATGATGAAAATTTTAGCAATCAATCCTGGAATGATTTCTACGAAGGTGGGCGTTTTTCATGATGAGGAAATCGTCATGCATGCTTGTATTAACCATCCTTACGAGGAATTGTGTCAATATCCATTTATCATGGATGAATTTGACTATCGAAAAGAAAAACTGATTGAAGAATTGAAGCGTCAGGGTTTTGACATGGACTTTGACGTGGTCGTCGGTAGGGGAGGACTTGTCAAACCGATCGAGAGTGGGGTCTATGAGCTGAATGAGAAAGTGATAGAAGACACCATGCATCCTCGTTTGCAACATGCCTGCAATTTGGGATCGCTTATTGCATTGAGTATAGCGAAAGAGATTCCTGGATGTAGGGCTTTTACTGTTGATCCGGGGGTCGTGGATGAACTGGAGGATGTTGCACGTATTTCTGGTCTTCCTGAAATACCCCACCAAACCATTTGGCATGCGCTCAATCAGCGTGAGATTGCCAAGCGATATTGTAAGGAGCATGGCGTGAAGTATGAAGAACAAGATCTGATTGTCTGTCATCTTGGTAGCGGCATCTCGTTTGCCATGCATCATCATGGAAGAGCAATCGCATGCAGCGATGCGTTGAGTGGCGATGGGCCTTTCAGTCCTTCAAGGGCAGGAACGCTTCCTTCCGTGCAACTGATACAACTTTGCTATAACGGTCAGTATACAGAGAAAGAAATGTTGCGTAAGGTAAATGGCCACAGCGGATTAACAGCTCATCTCGGGACCAATGATGTGAGGATTGTAGAACAACGGATTAAAGATGGCGACAAGCATGCCAAATTGGTGCTTGACGCTATGATCTATCAGGTCGCGCGATATCTTGGATCTCTTGCACCGGTCACTTATGGCCATGTGGATGCCGTTCTGCTGACAGGAGCCATGATACAGAGCAAATATGTGAGTGAGAATTTGGTGAAGCGTATGGAATATCTGGCACCTGTATATATCTATCCGGGTGAGGATGAGCTGACCGCCTTGGCTCATAACGTCTATCGGGCACTGACCGGACAACAGGAAATCAAGATTTACAAATAGATGAAAGACAAAATCATGTAGGTGATTGCTTGGGATTTCTGTCTGCTTTTAGGAATAATCCAGCCAAGATGGTGCCGCTGATGCTATGCCATGCGCAGGAGATGGCACATGGGAGGACGGAGAGTGGCTGTGCTGCAAAGAAGGTGCCTGCCAGAACAGTAGCAAGTCCGGCGTTCTGCATGCCTACCTCGATGGATATCGTGCGTTTCTTGGCTTGATTGAAGCCTGACAGCCGACCGGCGGTCCAGCCCAACAAATACCCCAAGGTGTTGTGACAAAACACAACAGCAAAAGTCCAGACAAACAGCATCAGACCACGGGCAATGAGTGAATCGTGGACAGTGCTGATCACACCTCCCACGATGCAGGCCAGGCAGGTAACGCTGAGGCCAGGCATCAGTGACTGTATAGTGGGAAAGATGGTTCGTTTGGAATAGGTATAGTTGAGAAAACACCCCAATCCGACAGGGATAATCGTGACTATTAAGATATTGAGGAACATCCCTACGGCGTCAATTTCGATGATCTCACCTGCAGTCAACTGCATCAGCAATGGGGTCATTACTGGGGCGAGGAGCGTGGAGGCACAGGTCATGCCTACGGAAAAAGCCACATCGCCATGGCAGAGGTAAGACATGATGTTGCTTGATACTCCTCCCGGACAGCAGCCCACGAGTAGAATGCCTAATGCCAGTGCTGGTTCAAGATGGAAAACACGTACCAACAAGTAGGCTACGCAGGGCATGATGAAAAATTGTGCACAGGCTCCTATCAGGATGTCCATCGGACGTTTGATCAAAATACGGAAATCATTGGTGGTGAGTGTCAGCCCCATGGTGAGCATGATGATGCCAAGGATGACGGTCTGGGTCGTCCCTCTGACCCACACGAAAAGGTCGGGAACCAAGAAGGTAAGTATGGCAATCGCTGTGACGAATAATGAGGCGTGGGCAGCGAGCCATCGGCTCAGAGCTTGCATAGATGATATCATGCTGGTCGTATTTAGAGGGTCAAAGATACAACTATGCAAGGGAATAGCCAAACAAATAGCAAAGAATTTGATTTTGCCCGTATGGATCTTTGATAGAGGTCGAAGGTGCTTTATGCCCATAAATGTTTACAAATCCGCTAAAAATTATCTATTGCTGAATACGGATAATTGAAAAATAATCATTATATTTGTAGCCGTTTTTAATGACAATTTGCAACCAATCTGGCCTCAACCATGATAATTTATAGTTTTGGGCAGGTGTTGTTTAATAAATGTATTGAAATCAGATGAAACATTATCTGAAAAAACTTGAGGAAACTATCCGCGAACATTGGGACCAAAAGGCTCTTTGTGACTATAAAGGCGATGCCTTCACTTATGGGGATCTGGCTAAAAACATCGAACAGTTCCGGCTATTCCTCAACAATGCAGGAATAACCAAGCGCAACAAAATCGCTATCTGCGCCCGTAATTCTGCACGATGGGCGATAGCTTTCTGGGATATCAATGTCAACGGATGTGTGGCTGTTCCGCTTCTGGCTGATTTCCATCCGAATAGTATCGCAGCCCTCACACATCACTCAGACAGTGTGCTGCTTTTCACCGACGAGGATATATGGCGCAAGTTGAATCCAGAGCAAATGCCAGTGCTCAAGGCTGCCATCAATGTGAAGGATATGGGGCTGCTGTGGCATCGGGATGAGAAGGTGGCCAAAGCATGGAAAAACCGGGAGAAGGCTTTTGAACAACGTTTTCCTCATGGATTGCGGCCAGAAAAATTATCATATCCAACGAATAATATGGATAAGTTGGCTATCATCAATTATACATCAGGAACCACCGGAAACCCCAAAGGGGTGATGCTTACCTATGGAGCCCTGTCTGATACCGATGATTTCGCCAATAGTCATTTCCCGAACCACCCAGGTGAAACCATTGTCTCGATGCTCCCTATGGCTCATATGTATGGACTGGCCATCGAGTTTATCCATCCCAATGTCGACGGGGTCACAGTGTATTTCCTTGGTAAGACGCCTTCTCCAACAACGCTTCTTAAAGCAATGCAGGAGGTGAGACCTTATATGGTAGTGACTGTGCCATTGGTGATGGAAAAAGTCTATGCCAATTCCATCAAACCGACATTGGATAAAATGCACTGGATCAATAACATACCTTATGCGGAAAAAATATTGTATATGATTATCCGCAAAAAGGTAATGGCGGCATTCGGCGGTCGGGTGAAATGTTTTATTATGGGTGGGGCACCGCTCAAGCCTGAGGTGGAGCAATGCTTCAGTAAGATGCGGTTGCCTTTTTCGGTGGGTTATGGAATGACGGAAGCATGTCCGCTACTGGGATGGGAGTGGTGGACTGATTTTGTTCCTGGCTCTTGTGGAAAGCCTGTTCACGAACTCAGAATAGATTCTGACGACCCGAAAAATACCACGGGTGAAATCCAAGTTAGGGGACGTAATCTTACCATTGGCTATTACAAGAACCCTGAAGCCAACGCGGTGGCATTCACCGACGACGGATGGTTCAGAACAGGTGACTTGGGTCTCTTAGATGATGAGGGCAATATCTATATCCGAGGACGCATCAAATCGATGATTCTTAATTCTTCTGGCCAAAACATTTATCCGGAAGAATTAGAGGCGGTGTTGTCGGGATGCCCGTATGTGATCGAAGCACTTGTCGTAGACCGCAACAGGAAACTCGTGGCGATGGTATATCCGGATATTCCTGATGATTTGGATGCTGAATCAAGGAAAGGTATCCCTGAACTGATACGTAAGACGGCCAACAAATCGCTTCCTGCTTATAGTCAGATCAACAAGGTGGAATTGATGGATGCACCTTTTGAAAAAACTCCGAAAATGAGCATTAAACGCTTTTTGTACAAGTAGAGAAGAAATCTGGGAAAATGATTCCAACAGGCAAATGAACACTGGATGGTGGGGCTATCCAGCTTGATGCCTTGAGCCCTCCAACTGGGTGATATTGGCCTCTTCTCCAACCACCCAGATGATATCGCCATTGCGCAAAAGTTGCATGGGGTCTGGCATGAGCAATCCTTCCTCACCTTCGTCTTCCACTCCGACGACAAGACATTGATAGTGTTCGCGGATACCACTCTCTTTGATGGTTTTGCCGACAAAAGGAGAGTCAGAGAAAAGAACGAGGCGGCGCAGTGTCATCTCTTCTGGCGTCTCTTGCATGGTGGCCTTGGCTGTCAGCGTTTCCATAGTTTGTCCAAAGTCTGACAACTGTTTGTCTGATCCGATGACCTGGAGACGGTCGCCAGGAAGGATTAGCGTGTGGGCCGATGGAATATTGATACGCTGTTGTCCACGTTGGATACCGGCGACCTGAACACCATAGCGCTTCCCTAAAGCAAGTTCGGCAAGTGTTTTTCCTCCCCAGTCAATGCCCACAGGAACGGTGAAGGTGGAAAGGTGGATGTCGCGCTCCACCAGGCCTTTCATGTATTGCGGCCGACCAGCCTGTTGCTCATCATGACGCTCACGCTGGGTGAGGTTGTCGGTAAAGGTCTTTTCCAACAGTTCGCTCTCCTTACGCAACCGTCGTGAGAATATTATGATGAAAGTCACGGCGATAACAATGAAAATTCCAAGCGTACTGCTCCAATGGACGGTATGACCGAGGATGTAACTCACAAAGGCGGCGCCCATGACGAGACGAAGCAGTTGCAATGCTACCAAAGGGGCGCGGTTATAATGGTTCTCATCCCAAAGCGTTTTCAACTCTGTACCTTGATTCTTCAGCATCAGCGCTCGCAGAAATGGGGACGTGAACAGGATTGCGAGAACAGCTGCGGTGATTTCGTACCAGGGATGGGGCAACACTCGGGCGAGAAGTGGTTCTCCGAAATAGAGGATCAATGCGACGATTGCCATACTGAGCACACTGTAGATAAGCACGATGACCGCAACCTTTTTGAGGTAGGCGCGCCAATGGCTTTTTTCTCCCACCACATCCGGTTCTCCTGAAGCGTAATTATCCAGTTTTTTCATGATTGCGGCTGGCACTATGCGTTTCACCAAACCATAGGCTGGGGAAGCAAGACGGATCATGTAAGGGGTAGTGAATGTCGTAAACACTGATACTGCCACAACGATAGGGTAGAGGAAGTTGCTGGTGACACCCAGAGAGGTGCCTAATGTGGCCAGGATGAATGCAAACTCACCGATTTGTGTCAGTGAAAACGAACACTGCATGGCGGTTTTCAAAGGTTGGCCGGCGAGCAGGAATCCACCCGTACTCAACACCGTCTGACCTAACATGATGGCTGCGATGATGCAGAGAATGGGAACAATGTATTGTCCGATAAGTGCCACATCGACCATCATACCTACAGATACGAAAAAGATGGCACCAAAGAGGTCTTTGACAGGAGTCACCAAATGCTCTATCTTCTCGGCTTCTACGGTCTCTGCCATGATGCTTCCCATGATAAAGGCGCCAAATGCAGCAGAGAAACCTACTGCTGATGCAATGACCACCATACCGAAGCATAACGCTAATGCACTGATGAGCAATGTCTCATCACTCATCAAGGGCTTCGTTTTCTTCAGCAGTAATGGGATGAGATAGATGCCTACAACAAACCATAGAATAAGGAAAAATACAAGTTTTAGAATGCTCAACAGCATCTGTATTCCTTCGAACTGCTGGCTTACCGCCAAGGTGGAGAGCATCACCATCAATACGATTGCCAGGATATCCTCGATGATGAGCACACTGAGCACCAAACCGGCGAAACGCTGCTGGCGCAGGCCCATGTCATCGAAGGCCTTGAAGATGATGGTGGTCGACGACATCGCCAGCATACCGCCTAAATAAAGACAGTCCATCTGACTCCATCCGAAAGCATGCCCAGTGAAAGCTCCTACTAGCATCATGCAGAGAATGATAGTGCAGGCAGCAATGATAGGGGCTGCACCCATTTTCAAGATTTTCTTGAATGAGAACTCTAATCCAAGTGCGAAAAGCAGGAAGATAACACCGATCTCGCTCCATAGATGGATGCCCTCTAAATCGGTGACACTGGGCATGTAGGGCATATTGGGCGAGGCAATGAAACCTGCGACGATATAGCCTAATACCACAGGTTGTTTCAAACGCTTAAAGAGCAACGTCATAGCTCCGGCACAGATGAGGATGAGTGCCAAATCCGCGATTAGAGGTTCTAATTCAGACATGGTGATGACAAATGTGATTAGTTCTTGGGTACAAATGTAGTAAATTTATTTAAAAATATAGTCTGTCCTTATGATTTATTTCTCGTTATTTCATCATCCGTTAACATGATAATCAAGTGACCACAGATATTTCTTATGCAAAAAATGATCGTCTTTTTACAATCTTATTTTTTGGGGGAATATTATTCTAATGCGTATAGGATTGGAAAATCAAATTTGGAATTATGTTCTATGATTAGCTGAAAAATGAACTTTTTCTTCTGTTATTTGTTGGATCCTTGGAAAGTTAATAAAAAACTTTTACCTTTGCAGATGCAAAATTTTGTTTAAGAAGGAATAATATTTAGCAAATAAAGAAATTAACAGTAAATGTTAAGTGATATGAAAACTGTGTTAGTAACAGGTGCCAACAAAGGCATCGGATTTGGTATCATAAAGTATCTCGGACTCAGTGGTTGGACTGTGATCGTTGGCGCACGTGATAAAGATCGTGCTGAGAAAACCGTCAATAATCTTCAGTCATTGGGCATCGAAGTAGCGGGGTGGGTGAACATTGAATTAGCCGACCTTGAAGGTATCGAAAAGGCAGCCAACGAAATCAACAAGAAATACCCTGGACTCTCGTTGCTGGTGAACAATGCAGGAATTCCTGGTGACATGAGCGTGGACAGCCAACGCACCGAAATAAGTGATATCCGGGAAACGCTTGACGTGAATTTCATTGGTACTTTCGCGCTTACCAAGGCGTTGATGCCGTTGCTCTGCCAAAATAAAGGTAGGATTGTCAATATCACTGTGCCTTCGGAAATCAGTCCTTACTGGCATCCTTTGGCTTATGTGACAAGCAAAGCGGCACAAAATGCCATGATGGGGGTAATGGCAATAGAATTCCAGCAACAAGGCATTCCTTTGGAAATATTCTCAGTCCATCCGGGCCCTACCACAACCGACCTGAATGGCAATATGGCGCTTCCAGGCTTCCATGACATCGAGACGGTCGGTCAAAAGGTGGCAGAGCTCATCAATGATGGACAGAGCCATCAAGGTGAGTTCATTGAACTCTACCCGATTGTGGAAGAGTAAAAGATAGGGTGACAGCGTCCATGACAGACTTGTCACCCTCTTCAATATGCCACTATCCGGCAACAATGTGGAATGCTCCGGTCATGTAAATACCCAATTTGAGTGAATAGTCAAAATCACCAACTTGGTTCCATGGAGCATTATATATCAGTTTCTCTTTCAATACGATGTCGTTCTTGTCATAGTATTTCTTTGAAATGATGCGATAGGTGAGAAGGGGTTCATCAAATTCGTAGAGCACTTCTAATCTGACAGGTTTGCCCGTGACGCCATCTCGTTTTGCTTCTTTCTTGCATGCTTTCTTGTCTTTATAGTCATAACGCACCCACAAAAGGTAGCTTTTTTGCAAGCGGTCCACGCAGTCACTGGCATTAACAGCCATAGTCTCATCTTCAACAACCGTTTTAAAAGTCTTCACTTGGGCGAATGATGCTGTGTTGAACATAATCAGCAACAAAAGGGAAATCATGATTTTTTTCATCATCATAGTATGTGAATAATTAAATAAACTAATATGCTTAGCTAATCTTGTATTGATTTGCAAAAATATTATATTTAAGGGAATATTCCAAAAACAAATTGAAGAAAAATGCTTCTCTATCCCTTTCAGACAAACGGGGGCCTATGTTTTCTTTATCAAACGTGATATGAGTTACCTTTTTTGACAATTTTTTAAGGATAATTGCAAAAAACACCGTAATTTTGTACATCATTTATCGTGTGTATGATTGGAACCATCGTCAATACAGCCACCATTATTGCAGGGGGTGTCATCGGGGCACTCCTTCATCGTGGTATCAAGGAAAAGTATAAGGAGGTGTTGTATACAGGTCTTGGACTGGCGTCGCTGGCTATCGGCCTCAATGCCACCATCTCGCATTTCAGCAAATCGCAATACCCTGTGCTTTTCATCGTATCGCTGGCAATAGGAGGTGTCGTGGGGACGGCCTTAGATATCGACGGACATTTCAAACGTTTGGTAGATAAATTCTCCAAACAAGGAGAGGCGAAGAAAAACCGTCTTGCTGATGGTCTGGCCACGGCTATCCTGCTTTATTGTATCGGTCCGCTGTCAATGTTGGGACCTGTTATCTCGGCCTTGAAAGATGACCACACTTTTCTTTTTACCAATGCGACGCTTGACTTCGTCTCTTCTATGGTGTTTGCTTCCACCTACGGCATCGGCATGATATTGGCTGCTCCTGTTCTTTTCTGCTGGCAAGGGACCTTCTGGCTGGTGGCGCACCTCTCTGCCTCTGCCATCAGCGATGCCTTGATGGCAGAATTGCTGATTGTCGGAGGACTGCTGATCACTGCTAGCGGTCTGTCTTTATTACGGCTGAAAGACTGTCGCACACTCAACCTGTTGCCAGCACTGCTGGTGCCTGTCATCTGGTTTTTCTTGCGTTCTTTCTTTTGAATGGTACCTTCAGCTTGTCCACGTTCTGCCGTCTGGTGATTTATGATTGTTCCATAGTGTTGGCTATCTTGTCCACATTCATGCTTCGGGCGCTCGCGTCGAAGATGTCTTTGTAGACCCCACCTTGCTGATATACCTCATTGGGCTTCCCGCCCTGTACCACTCGTCCTTCTTTGAGCACATAGATGTAGTCTGCATCGATAATCTGTCCGATATTGTGTGAGATGATGATGACCGTACGTCCGGTCTTGATGGCGTCGATACTCGCTTTGATCTGTTCGGTGGCGATGGCATCAAGACTGGCGGTGGGCTCGTCGAGGAAAATGATGGGTGGATTTTTGATAAACATCCGGGCGATGGCGATACGCTGTTGCTGACCGCCGCTGAGTTGTAGGGCTTGAGTTTCAAAGCCGTTGGGCAGTTGCATGATCTGGTCATAGATATAGGCTTGACGTGCGGCTTTCACCACATCTTCATGAGAAGCGTCTGGATGGCCATATTTGATGTTTTCCTCTATCGTACCGTCGAAGATATGGTTCTTCTGCAGCACTAATCCCACGTTCTCGCGCAACCACTGGGTATCCCATTCACTCAGTTCCACCCCATCAAGGGTAATGCTCCCTCGGTCGGGATGATAGAACTTATCGAGAAGGTTGACAATGGTACTCTTTCCTGCACCGCTCAAGCCCACCAGTGCGGTGATCTTTCCGCTGCGGATGTGCATGGAGACATCGAAAAGGGCCTGCGTGCCATTGCTGTAAGTGAAGTCTACACCAGAAAGTTGAAAATCTCCTCTCACCTCGGAAGGCCGGTGATGGCCAGTCTCTTCCACCTCGTTGTCGGCATGCAGGATACCAAAGAATCCCTCAGCATAAATGAGGGCGTCGTTCATGTCATCGTAGATGCGGTGCAGTTGGCGGATAGGGGCACTTACATTGGCAAAGAGCATGACGTGATACATGATTTTTCCGATGGTCATTCCCGGGTAGTCAATGAGTACGAGATAGGCCGTAAGGATGATGATAAGGACGGTGCCAATCTGTTCAAGGAAACTCTTGAGCCCATTAAACATATAACTTTGTTTACGAGTGTTGAGCTGAAGGTCGGTCATAGTGCGTTGAATATCTGCTTGACGGCCGGCCTCTATCTTCTCACGGTTGAATGATTTGATGACAGTGATGCTCTCAATAATGTTGAGGATGCTTTGGCTGACCGCCTGATGGCCGCCGAAAATACCTCTTCTGCCTCCTTTCATCCGTTTGGCCTGGATATAGGTGACCCAAAAATAGATGGGGACGATGCACAATGCCACCAGTCCAACATAGATGTTAGCCATAAACATCAATGCCAAGGCAAGGATGGCGCTGGTGAATAGGGGAAGAATCTCAATAAAGAAATTGTTGACCGTATTGCTCAAACTCATGATTCCACGGTCAATGCGGGATTGGAGCTTACCGGTCTCATTGCCTTCAGAGGTGAAGAATGCCATTCTGAACGACAGCATTCTCCGCACTACGCTCACCGACAGATCACGGCTCACTAGAATTCGCATACGTTCACCATAATAGCGTTGAAAGAATGTCACCAAGGCTGCTATCACCTCTTTTCCGAGAAGGATAATGCTGATTGTGGTGAGAATCTTTAATGCACTGCCCCATGAGAACTGTGGTTGCTGGATGAGGGCATTGATGGCATCGACAGCGCGGTCAAGCACCACAGCGTTGACCTGTGCCATGAGTGAACCGACAAGGGTCAGTGCCAATGTCACACCGATGAGCCACCGGTAGGGCAATACAAAGGGCATGATGTTTTTCAGCAGGTCGAGAATATTCATCTTGCCTGTTGGTTCGCTTTTCTTTTCTATCGTCATTGGTGAACTGTGGAAATAAGTAGGAGATAAACACCTATCATCAGCGTCTACCTCCTACTTGGTGATATGAAATGATTCAACTTTTATTCTTTTATCATCACGGTCTTGCCGTTAATGACATAGACACCTCTCAGGCCCTTCAGGGTAGTTGCCTGACTGCGCACTAATTTGCCATCGAGTGAATAGATGTCAACAGCCTTGCCTTCGGCCATCACCTGCTGGATGCCTACAACCACGTCGATGGTGACGCTGACAGGTTTCGACTCCTGACCGTTGGAATATACAGCACTGATAGCGAAAGTACACTCGCCTGAAGCCAATTTGTCGGAATCAACAACGTAGGTGGTCTGGTCTCCTTCGACGGTGGCTATCAATGAACCATCATAATAAATATTGTAGGCTGTCACCTCTGCAATGCCTCCTAAATAGGTGATGTTGCCAAGGAACATGCCCAGGGCTACGTCACCATTGGTGGTATTGCGGATGGCGAAGTAATTGGTTCCTTCAGGTAATGAGGCCTGAACCGTTTGCCAACCGAATTTGCTGATGCTGCCTTCTGCTACTTTCGTGAAACTGGCAATCTCCTTGTCTGTGGTTGAAGCCAGCACTTCATAGGTGGCGGCGGCATTTTGTCCCAAATAATCGTCAAAGGCTGTGATAGAGAAAGTGATGGTATGGGCGATACCGAGCAATTTGGGAGAAATCAACCAGTCATCATTGTCAGGATAACCTTGTGTCGCAGCGTCTATGTTATAGGTCGACAAGAGATAAGCATCTTTGAATGAGCCTTTGGGACCTTTGAATTCTGGCAGATCGATGCCGTACTCAGAAGGTTTGATAAGTTCCCATGCTTTCACTTTTCCGTCGTTGGCCAAAGTGAAGCCTTGGAAGATTGCACCCTTGGTGGCTCCATTGTTGTTGACCAATGTCCAATCGCCCAAAAGACCTGTGTCGTTGGCGCCATTCTCATAGCTTGAGAAGTCCTCGGTCACCTCTGTGACTTGGCCACCGGCTGGAGCCTGCCAAGCAAGATCCACGCCTTCGTTGGCGTTCTGATGGGCCGTCACATTCTCAGGACCGGCAACAGCAGGTTCTTTAATACTGATGACGGTCTCTGCTACGTTGTTGGTCTCATTCTTGTCTTTTTCGAAAAACACTTCAGCCTTGATGGGCAGATCGCCAGCATTATCGAATATGCTGGTGGACAACTGGGCGGTGAGAGTCGTCTCTGCGAAGGAAGGAAGAGAGGCGTTGACGGTCTTGTTAAATATTTCAAGATCTCCTGCAGTGATCTTTACGTTGAAGCCGTTGGCGGCGTTCTCACCTTTATTCTCAATGGTCGCATTGATCGTGGCTTTTTGCCCAGCGGTGACCGTTTCTTGAGCTGTTACGCTGATAGACAGGTCGTCCGACAACAGATCAACCACTTTGATGTTGTCTATAAACAGCAGGTCTTTCCAGTCATAGACATATTGCCATGTGCTCTCGTCAAAACCTGCAATCTCAGAATTGTTGATAATGTTTGCTCCGATGGCAAAGCGTGTGAAACGGGTTCCTTTGGCATTTGTCAGAGGAACTTTGGCCTGGGCGTAATCCTCAGTGAGGGCAATGCTCTGGATCTCAGTCCATTCACCATCGTCCACGCTACCAAGCACAATGGCTTCGGTGATACCCCAACCCTTGGTGTCAAACAGCAGCGTGGGATTTACTGCATTTGTCAAGTCAATCTTACCTGATTTCAGCATTACAAAACCGGGTTCTTCGATAGTGGTGATAAATAGTCCGTAATCGTCGCCATCAGAAGAATCAGAAACCAACATTCCTTTCGTGTTGTTACTTCCTGCCGTCTCCCATGTGTCGTAGTTAAGGTTGCCTCCCGTGAAACTCTCTAACATTGGAAGGTCATAAGGTTGGCCTACCAACCAGAAGGTGTAGGAGTCAATTGATACATTGGTTGTCTTCTCGCCGTTGATCGCTTTCACGGCAAAGTAACGGTAACCTTGTTCTCCTTCGTCGACGGAATAGTCGAAGGTACCGGTCGTCTCTCCGGTCACGGTGCCTAAAACGTCTCCCTCTACAAAATAATCACCCCAAGGAGTAGACTGTATGGTCACACTCAGTATGGCATACTGCACATTGTCCGTGTTTATATAACCGTTATTCTTGCCGGTTACCTTATCCCAGGTGAAGGTCATGGTGTTGGCTGTGGTCGACTTTACTTGGAGATTCGTCACATCAGCCATCTCATCTTGACCGACATAGACACTGATCTTTTCTGATTTCATTCCGTTGCCGGCCTCGTTGGATGCCACTAAATGATAGATATAGGTCTTGCCGTCTTCCACTTCTGTGTCTTTCCATGTCTGCGCTGCACCGGGGACCACACCGCTAAGGGTGCTGACAAGCTGATTGTCGCGGTAGATATTAACATCCACAGTACCAGTCAGAGCTGATCCGTCAACAGCTTGAGATGGTGTGGTAAAGGTGAGATTGACTTCCAACGCTCCTTTTTCACCAGGTAAGGCTGTAAAGTCGCTGATGGCTGCGGGAGAGGTGGGCTCAGCTCCAGCTTCAAGAGTCAGCGATTTGACAACCAAATTAAACATATTGGCATCCGACAGGGCATGGATGGCCACATAGTATTTACCATCTTCTGTGACGGAGAAGCTTCTCTCAAATTCCATGGGCTCTGCATTGGTCACGACAGTTTCTGGGATAACTATTTGGTTCAGACCGTCCACAGTAGCTTCCTTACCTATTTTAACCTCAAATTTTTCAGGGTTGAATGAACTGGAAGCGTTGGCAACCAAGATGACATTATAATTCTTTCCTGCTTTCAGGTTGAAAGGTAATAATACCAGATAGTCATCAGCAGCATTGGAATAGCTGGAGGAATAGTATGTACCCATATATGAATTCCAGTTCCATGTTGAAGCGTCATTGTTGTTGTCGATAATCTGGAAAAGATCCATCATGTTTTGAGTGAGGTCTAAAGTACTGGGGACATCCAGTGAAGCAACAACCATTATCTCAATGATTTCACTCTTCTGACCAGGACCTTCGGCATCACTGGGAATGACCTGATAAGTGTACTTGCCGATAGTACTCAATTCATCGACATAGGTCTGTTCTGATCCTGGTGCCACATCTTCAAGGGTCTTCACCACCTTGCCGTCTCGAAGAATATCAATTTTGGCAATATTAGCAGTCAAGGCATCACCATTGATGGCGGTAGTAGGAGCCTTGAAGCTGATGGAGACTTTCTTCTCATCAGGAACTTGAGAAGCCTGAAATTCTGTAACTGCAGCTGGGGCAGTGAGAGCGGCTCCCACCTCAACGAGGAAATTAGAAACGGTCAGATTCCACATATCAGGTGCACTGATGCCATGGATGCCAAAATAGTAATAGCCTGTCTCAGCAACAGCAATGCCTTCTTTTTCGTAGGTGACGAAATTGTCGGACGTCACTGTTGTCTCGCTGATGACGCTTTGCGTCAGGGCAGCGGCAGAGGCCTCCTGGCCGATCATCACTTCAAATTTCTCGGGATAGTATGAAGCACTGGCCTTGGCGTCAATAGCGAAGTGATAAAGCTTGCCTTGCTCCAACTTGATAGCAGGTGAGATCAGCCAGTCGTCGGCGGCTACCGAACCGTTGCTGATGTAGACGCTAAAGTTGAATTCTCCCCATCTCCAGGTAATGTCGTCTCCATTACTGTCGATGACAGTAAACTCTTCGAAGAGGTCTTTTGTGTTTAATTCATTTGTATAAGGTAAGGCATCAATATTAGCGGCTCTGACTTTCTTTAAGTTAGTCATTTTCAACGGGCCAGATTTCATCGCCTTGATGGGCGACTTGGCCTGTTTCTTGATCACCGTTTGAGCCTCAATAGGTGTGGCCATGAGAAATGCCACAGCAAAAAACAATAGAAATGTAATTTTTTTACTCATAACAGGTTATTGATTAAAGGTTTGAATTTTAAAGTGGCTTAAAGGTAATATATTTTAAGATATTAGCCAAGAAAATTTGACAAATTCTAAGAAATCTCCATTTCCTTTTGTCATGTGAAATCTATGTCTTCAAAGACATGAGACTTATTGGAAACTGATATATGAGTCCTTATGCCCCCAAAAGCAATTGTGCCACCAGAGGAATGGTAAGTACTGAAAGTAATGTACTGATAAAAGTGATTTCAGTGATGAGCGTCGTCTCTCGGCCGTATCTAAGACAAAGAATGGTGCCATAAGTCGCTACCGGCATGGCGATGATAAGCGTGTTGATGTTGATCACAAGTGGGGCAAAATGAAGAGCACGGAAGAGAACAAATAAAAGGAATGGGAGAATAAGCAACCTAAAGGCTGTGGTCGTATATACCACACGAGAACCGAGCATCGTGCGCCATGAGAGTCTCGACATCGATGAGCCGATAATCAGTAATGCACCTGGCACCGTGATATTCCCGATCATGGTGATAGGTTGGCTGATGATACTTGGGATGCTGTCAATGCCAAACGCTACAATTAAAATGGCCAAATAGGCTGCGATCATCGGTGAACTGATCAGAATCTTGGGTTGGAAAACCATACGCTGTTTTTCTCCGTTGACCAACATGACACCGATGGTAAAAACAGACAAGGTATTGACCACATTGAGGATAGCGGCATAAAAAACAGCTTGGTGTCCGAAAATGGCGCCTACGATGGGATAACCGATGAAACCCACATTGCCGAACATCAGAGCAAATCCCACCGCTCCATGGTCTTCTGGTCGACGGGTGAGCAAACGTGGAAGATAAAATGCAACAGCAGTAAGCAACAGGTAAGTGAGCAGGCTGATGCACAGCAACGGAAGAATCAGACTGCGGTCGGGCAATGTGCCACCCATCGTTGATGACAGGATGAGTGCCGGACAAGTAATGTCGATGATAATGTTGGAAAGCTGGCGGTCAAAGTCGCCTCCCATATACTTCAACTTGCCAGCCACGTATCCCACAATGACGATGGCAAGGAGGATCAGCATGATGTTGATATTCTCCAAAATGTGCTCTCTTTCTCAATTCGGCTGCAAAAGTAGAGCAATTTTGTGATTGTGCAAAGTTTTTTATGCGGAACTTGCATTTTCACGAATGGATACTGATCCATGTCAGTTTTCGCCATAAGCCCTCTAACGGACCGCGGGGATGGTTCTTGAACCAGTAACGGCCAAAAACATATTGGACGATGACCATAGTCATGCCAATGAGCACTGCATAAGTGATGCCAACAAGACGATAGCAGGCCAACCCATAGCCACAGAAGATAAAGCTGCCGATGATGGATTGCAGTAGATAGTTGGTAAGGCTCATGCGGCCAAAGAAACAAAGGTGTCGGAGTGCGCTACGCACACACCCGTATGCATACCATGCTGAGACTACAGCCGAAACGATAGCCAGAAGGATAAATAGATTGTAGAGGGGGGTGAGCCATAGGGTCATATCGCCAAAATTCACCAAACTCAATAAGATAATGATGAGTGCTGACAGTCCAAGGATGATATGCCACCAATGTAGATTCCGCCCTTCGTTGTAGAAGAACCGATGCCGGCCTAATTGCATGCCGAGGATAAATAAGCAGAGCAGTTGGGTGAGACGTCCGCTGAAAACATTGAAACGCAGGTTAAGTTCGAATCCATATCGCAAGTTATTGATGGCGTTTTCCAAAAATGTGCCATTCTCATGCAGGCTGATCGTTTTGTTGTATATCTCAAAGAGTGTGGTGTGGTCGATCGTGGTTCCTGTAAGCAGACAAAACAATTCCGCAGGTTGGATGACTAGCAAACCGATGATGAACCATACTGCCTTTGATGGCAGATAGCTGATGGGAATGAGTAGCAAGCCATAGACAGCATAAAGCATGAGGATGTCGCCATCATAGAATGCCACATTGATAAGACCGAAAACAAACAACAGACACATGCGCCAAGCAAAGCGGAAAGAGAAAGATTTCCCCTTCTGCTGCTGGTTGTCATTCATGATGAAAAAGCTAAGTCCGAAGAGCATAGCGAAGATACCATACATCTTTCCAGAGAGCAACCAAGCCAGTACGTTGCCGACCTGCTGATCACAGGGTAGTGTATGCACGATCGGCTCTTTAGTGAAAATATCGAAATGTTCCACGGAGTGATACAATATGATGCCGGCCACTGCGATGCCTCTCAATGCATCGGCCACATCAATCCGTGTGTTGGGAAGGTTACGGGTGAAATACATTGTTTACCTGTTTTCTTACTGATGGTCACCAATCATTTTTTCCATCCAAATCATATCATACCATCGGCCGAATTTCTTGCCGCATAGGTGAAAATGTGCCACCTTTGTATAACCAAGTTGCTCGTGGAAACGGATACTGTCTTGTGTCAGATATTCATCTTCTTGTTCAATATATGAGATGCAGGCATTCATGTTGAGGATGCCCTGAGCCATCAGTCGCTGTTCAAGAACGTCATGGAGTCTCCGTCCGACACCTTGCCGTCTCACATTGTGGTCTACATAAATGGATGTCTCGACCGACCATTGATAGGCTGCCCGTTCCTTAAAGGCACTGGCATAAGCATAGCCTACAATCCGTCCCTCATCTTCGGCCACGATCCATGGATATTTCGCTTGTACTTTTTCTATACGTTGACGGAAAACGTCTGGTGTCGGAACTTCATACTCAAATGTGATGGCAGTCTGCTCTATGTATGGTGCATAGATTGCCAGCATCGACTCGGTGTCTGATCGTGTCGCTTCCCTAATCAACATAGCAGTTTCTGTTTTGTGGAAATTCTAATGGGGCAATATCAACCATCTGTGGTTGACTAAGTGAAAGAATAGTACATTAGTCTTTCAGCGAATAGGTAATGGTGGAGACCACTCGTATTTTCTTTTTATAAGGTATATCGGCATTGTCGATAGAAAACTCGCCTTGTCCCGCTTCCACTATCTTGTTGATTTTTGAATGACTGTTTTCTGCAAACTGTTTGGCTGTTGTCTCTGCATTGGCAATGGCTTCTGCCATCATATCTGGTTTCAGCTTCTGAAACTGGGTGTATTCATACTCTGTGTTGTTGGAATCCAAAATGATGCCAAGGTCTATCAGTTCATCCGATTGCGATTGCAGTTCACCGATGAACTTCGTGTCATTTGATGTCACTGTCACAGAGCGGCTTACACTGTAATTGTAGAGTGGTTTGTTGTCGCCCCACACGTTGGCATAGTTGTCTGTGACATCGAATGTGCTTACGGCCACCGTTCCTTTTCCTTTTATACCTTTATCATTGAGGAAACCTTGTATAATATTCACTTCCTCATTGATTCGGGCGAAGATGGGTTTCAACTCATTGGCCGACTCTTGCAGTCTCATCGTCCATACCACTTTGTCTGCATCAACTTCTTTCTCAGAAAGACCTTTCACAGTCACCCTGCGGTCTTTGTTGGTGAAATTGTCAATTCCTCCCTTAATGCAAAGACCAAGCATCAAGAGTCCGAATGCCACAATACTGGCCACGATGATTTTCTCGTATTTTTCCATAACGATGTTTTTTGTTGAATGATCTGCCTCATGTTTTCTACCTATGGCAGCCGGCACAAAGATACTTCATTTTTTCAATATCCAATATTTTTTATTTAGTTTAACGCAATTCTTCTGTTTTTTTTGATGTTTTGTAACAGATCGCTCTTTTTTTTATATTTTTGCATAGAAAATCGCTCATAACAAAGATTTTTTTTCATGAAACAACTGATAATCATCCTCATTGCCATTCTTGCATACATCCAGCCTGTCATGAGCCAGGATAAAGCATCTCCCAAGAAAGTAGCTCTCGTATTGAGTGGAGGAGGTGCCAAAGGAGTTGCTCATATAGGTGTGTTGAAAGTGCTTGAACGTGCTGGTATACCTATAGACATAATCACAGGTACCAGTATGGGAAGCATTGTCGGTGGACTGTATGCCTGTGGAAATGATGCCATGCGACTCGATTCCATTGTTCGTTCACAGGATTGGTCTAAAGTATTGTCTGACAAAGAGGACTTGAGATATCAGGGCTTGAAAGAACGTGAGCTTTACAACACTTATGCCATTTCCACTACAGTGAGGTTGAAAAAAAGGAGAAGTAGCATCGGAGGAGGTATCATCATCGGTAAGAATATAGGAAAACTGCTGCGCACCTTCACCGCACCCTACACTGATTCTATCGATTTCAATACCCTTCCCATCCGGTATGCATGTGTAGCCACTGACGTGGTGGATAATAGCGAGCAAGTTTTCCATAGCGGGGTCTTGAGTCTTGCCATGAGAGCAAGTATGTCTATCCCAGGTGCCTTCGCTCCTGTCAGAAAAGGAAAACAGGTCCTTGTTGATGGTGGATTGCGTAATAATTATCCGGCTGACATTGCTAAAGAGATGGGTGCAGACTATATTATCGGTGTGTCAGTGGCCAGCAAACAGAAAACTGCAGAACAGTTGGGGAGTGCGGCTGATATCCTTCTTCAAATTGTTGATTTCAACTGTAAAAATAAGTTCGATGAAAACATGGCCATTACAGATATCCCAATATTGGTCAACACGGAAGGCTATAGTTCCACTTCTTTCTCCCGGGCTGCTATTGATACGCTTATCCAGAGAGGTGAGGATGCAGCTATGGAGCATTGGGATGAGATTATGGCGCTGAAAGCAAAACTGTTTCCTATACAACCAAAGGTTCATCAGCAGGCACTCCAAATTCCTTTGTCTGACAACCCATCCTATAAAATCGGTCAATTGAGATTTGTAAACATGTCACCCAGTGACGAGTACTTTATCCGTACGAAATTCAGGTTAAAAGAAGGCGACAGCATTGATACTGAAAGGGCTAATCTCATCACGACATCGATTCGTTTAGACCTTTTTTACCAAAGCGCTGATTTCCATGTCGACCGAAATGTCATAATGACATCCGACGGATCGAAAGCTTCGAGAATCGTGTTCATTGCCGGTGAAAAGAAACCCAACAAGATGAATGTTGGCATCCGTTTCGACAACGAGGAATTGGTGGCATTGCAGACGAATATCGCATTCCCTATCCGAAAACGTCTGCCCATGCAACTTGACTTCACTTTCCGATTGGGAAAACACATTAAGGCCGAGGCCAACTGGGAACTTCACCCTCTCAATTTCCTACATCCCTCCATCACCCTCGCTTTTCATCGTAATGACTTCAATCTATATGAGTATGGTTCCAGGAGTTATAACCTTACCTATAATCGTCTGAATGCTTTCGCTGCTCCTTTTACTTTCAGCGTAAGAAATTTCCACTTCAGTATAGGAGCAGGCATTGACTATTATTTCAATTACAAAATGCTGCTCGACCAAGTCATAGAGCATCCAATGAATGTTCCTAAGCACGAGCATTTCATCTCATACCGGGCCAAGGTGGATTATAATAGCGAAAATGATTGGTATTTTCCTTCAAGAGGTAGCAAGTTCAAAGCACAATATGGATATTACACAGACAATTTTGTGAAATTGGATGACAAAGTCGGTTTGCACGAGCTGAGTGCGATGTGGCGCACGAATATTCCGATAGGTAAACACTTGACCATCCAGCCCATGTTCTACGGACGGTTGCTTCATTATGACGATACTCCTTTTATCCTTTCCAATATCATGGGCGGTGAATGGTTCGGTCATTACATCGAACAGCAATTGCCATTTGCGGGGGTGGGGTATATAGAACTTCAATGGGACAAGTTCTTGGCTGCTCAGATGCAGTTACAATATGCAGCCACCTCCAAGAGCTTTATTGTCCTTAAGTTTGCTGGCGCACAAGATGGGGACAAGTATAGCAGTATATTAAAAAGCAAGACGATGTTGGGTTCTACCTTAGGGTATCATTACAATGCCCCATCGGGACCAATAGGTCTTTCTTTGGGGTATAGCAATGTGACCAAAGATTTCTATTTCTATTTCAATCTGGGTTATGTCTTTTGATCGCGGTTAAAACCATTTCCACAGAGTCTTGTGTCTTATTTGTGGAATTTGAAATGGTCGAAGCCTTCGCCATAAACACCGATGACACGGCTCTGACTGACAAAGGCTGTGGGATCCACCTCGTTGATGATATGGAAGATCTCGCTCGACTGACGTTTCTTTGCCAGCACGAAAAGCATCTTGATGTTATTGCCGGAATAAAAACCTTGTGCATCAATCAAGGTCACTCCTCGATGTGGCTCCTGGTTGATGCGACGGGCTATTTCCTCGTAATGGGTAGAGATAATGAAAAACTGCACTGAACTGCGGCGTGAATTCACCACTTGGTCGATGCAAAATGCGGTGACACAGAGCACGACATAGCCATAGATTACTTTTTCCCAATCATGAAATACAAGGTAGGAACTGGTGATGATGACGATGTCGCAAAGCAGGATTACGCGCCCCAAAGAGATGTCACGATATTTGTTGACTATGGCAGCTATAATATCTGTACCACCGGTACTCCCGTTAAATGACAATCCAAGTCCCACACCGCTTCCACAGAAAATGGCACCGATGATACTGGCCATAAATGGTTGGTCTTGAAGTAGATGCATATCGGCCCCCAATTGGGTAAAATAGGAAAGAAACAATGTGAGCACTCCGACAGCATAAATCGTTTTCAAACAGAAACGGAGACCAAGCACCTTCAGTGCTCCCAACAACAATAAGGCATTGATGCCAAAGTAACTCACCTGGACAGGTACATTCATGCCCCAGTACAGCAGTGAGGAAACACCAGCTACTCCACCTGTTGTAATGTCGTTGGAGAGAAGGAAAATGGTCCATCCCATGCCATAAGCCATCATACCGATAGCGATCATCACATAGTCGAAAAATTCGGAATTCAATATTTTCCTTAAAGTAGATCTCTTCTTTGCTGTCGGATTAATGTTGTCTTTCATTCTTTTTGCGTTTTACGCTTGCAAATATACGATATTTTTCCAACTACCAAATCAGAAACTTATAGAAAATACATATGTGATGACTTTCATAGTCAATCAGGGTTGCAGGTGATTATGGATAGATTACAAAAATGTAATGAATGGTTTGGCGTTTACGCATATTTATCGTACCTTAGCAAACTGTATGAAACAATTTGTGAAAGATAAGCTAAAAGTTCGCATCATTAGTTGTGCATTTGTAGCGTTGGCATTGGCTGTATTCAAACCTTTCGGACTGACTGCATGGCAATGGCATGCTTTTGTTCATCTGCTGATTATCTTTCTTTTGGGGATTATTGTTTGCTTGATAACAGATTTCATCATCGATAAAATAATCAAGAAACCTTATATAGAAGGTATGGATGCTGATCTTATCATCCGACGCAATCTTTGGTTTCAATTGATCAATACACCTCTCATCTCATTGATGATATGCCTTTATCGGCATTTTTTCTTGAGCGATCGGGTGGAGGGGAATCGACTGTCATGGAGTAATTTTTTCGAGACGCTTATTATCATCGCATTTTGTTCTTTTGCTATCGGTCTTTACTGGCGTTTCAAGTACAGAAGCCGTTATTTGGCTGCAGAACTGGAGGAGATGCGCTTGCTGAATGAAGAATTGAAAAGATTGCAAAAGAAAGCTGATGAGCTGGACAAAGTCAAAGAATCTGAGACACTCGACAAAAGTGACCATCAACAGACAGAATTGTCTGGCACAAAACCAGCATCATCCACCATCGTGTTATCTGGGACGACCAATGAGTCTGTGGCACTCATGGTTTCCAACTTATTATATTTAGAGGCTGTCGGAAACTATGTAAAAGTCTATCATCTTCGTGATGACATGGTTTGTACAAACATGCTCCGTGCCACCTTGAAACAAATGGAGGGAGATCTGAAGGACTATCCGATGATTGTCAGATGTCATCGGGCTTTCTTGGTCAATTTGGGTATGGTAGACCAAATCGTATCCAAGTCTGATTCCATGCAGCTGATCATGAAGCATGGCCACGAAGCTATTCCTGTATCACGAAGTCATACGGGGAGTGTCAAGGAAACCATCAAAGCGTTGTAAAACCTGTTATCGTTTGGCTTTAGCTTTCCGTGCAAACTCGAAAAGGGCAACGGGAAGGTGACAGTAGCCTGTGGGATTTTTATCGAGGTAGTCTTGATGATAGTCTTCAGCAGGATAGAAGTTTTCCAATGGCTGTTTTTCTACCGCAAAGGGCTGGTCGTATTTTTTCTGTTCTTCATTGTATACCTCTTCTATGGTGCTAAGATCGGCTACATCCGTGTAGTATATCCCCGTACGATATTGTGTACCTTTGTCGTGACCCTGTTGGTTGATGCTTACGGGGTCAATCGCTTTGAAATAGAGCGTCAGCAAGAATTCAAGGCTCACCACGTCGGAATTATATCTGACGTGTACTGTCTCGGCAAATTGAGTCGTATCGGTACACACTTGTTTGTAGGTGGGATGTTCTATAATGCCATTGGCATAACCTACTTCTGTATCTACCACTCCTTCCACTTGTTTGAAATAGTGCTCTGTACCCCAAAAACATCCGCCCGCTAGATAGATGTCGCGGATGGTATGACTGTTCTCGCTCTTGTCGGGACGCTCTGCGGCCAATTCCTTTGTGACTGTTCGTTGCTCATTCGTCGGCTGTTGGAAGAGTTGGTCATCAGAGGATTTGCTCTCTTTTTCTGTTATCATAGGTGGATTTTTCTGATTATTATCTTTTAATGTGCAAAAATACGAAATAATGATCATATTTCATATCGTCTTGCTTTTGTTTTCATGGTTCTTTACACTACTGTCCAAAGAAATTATCCCATAAAGTCAGCTGACCGAAATCGGAGTCATTCTGAGGACGTTTTGGTTTTACAAATAGCTCGCCTAAGGGTTTCCTCTCAAAGAGTACTTTTCCGACAGCGGCTGATAAGATATAA